>VTLG01012228.1_pt1 | contig 49784 bp, 66 predicted proteins | sample 4694571 | NCBI WGS metagenome assembly VTLG01 (sample SAMN12604809, study PRJNA352737) | marine metagenome | biome: ENVO:00000447; feature: ENVO:00000209|ENVO:00000569|ENVO:01000036; material: ENVO:00002151; isolation source: viral sequences binned using virsorter ... | reverse complement strand
GGGGAGCAATGGATGAGAGAAAAAGAAGATATTGCAATTAAAGAAAATAAATATGGAGTAGATAGATTTGTTGCGTTCTTTCCTAAATATATTAATTATCATTTTCCTAACCAAAGCGTTGCTATGGTCGGGGGAGTACGAGCAGAGGAATCGCCTAACAGAAAAGGTGCGCTTTGCAATGATAGAACATATAAGCACATTTCATGGGGAAAGCTGTATAATAGAGATATAGGGCATTACATTTTCTATCCCTTGTATGATTGGAGTTACAAGGATGTATGGAAATCAATACATGATAATGGATGGAAGTATTGTTCTGTATATAATGATTTTTATAGGTATGGCATACCGCCCTTAAAAATGCGAGTGTCTAACCTACACCATGAAACAGCGGTGGATCAATTGTTTTACTTACATGAGATTGAGCCGGAGACATGGAGTGCATTACAAGTTAGGTTACAAGGAGTCAATCAGGCAAAGCATATAACCAAGAGAGATTTATTTGCTATAAAAGAATTGCCCTATATGTTTAAGGATTGGCAGGAGTACAGAGATTACTTAGTAGATAACTTGATTGTTGATGATAAAGCAAAGCAGAAATTCAAAAAGCGGTTTGCAAGGCTAGATGAACTGTATGGCGATATGGAGAACATACACGATAGGCATCAGAATGAAATCCAATGTGTTCTAACAAACGATCACCACTTTATGAAACTAGAGAACTTTACAAGCCGACCAGAAACAATAAACTTTCGGAATTGGAAAAAGGGCAGGGATCTCGATTGGTCAATGAAACCCATTTACCTAAAGTACATTCCTAAACATCTGTGGGGAACAAAGTGCAAAAACACCCTGTAGATCATGTCAAATGGGTAAAAATATCAGAGGTAGAGCCAAATGATTACAACCCTAACTCTGTTGCAACAGCAGAGATGAGATTGCTGTACACAAGTATTAAACACGATGGATACACGCAACCTATCGTAACTATACGAGATAAGCAGAGAAAAAAGTATGTGATAGTGGATGGATTCCATAGATACTTTATCTGTAAGAACAATAAAGATATCTCTGATGCCACAGGGGGCAGAGTGCCTATAGTTGTGATTGATAAAGATATCAACGATAGAATGGCATCTACTGTCCGGCATAACCGAGCAAGGGGTAAACATTCAGTTCAGGGAATGAGCAACATGGTTTTCAAAATGTTGAATAATGGATGGGCAGATAAAGATGTATGCAATCAGTTGGGCATGGAAGCAGAGGAGTTATTGCGCTTAAAACATATCACAGGCTTCTCCAAGCTGTTTGCAAACGCAGAATATAACAAAGCATGGGTAACTAAGAATCAGATTTTATGGAAGAAACAACAGGAAGAACTGGAAAAAAGTGGGAAAAACTGATATAAACTGAGTACGTTATGGTCAATAAATTAACACAATCACTAAGAATGCAGATAAGAGATGAGTTTGTGCATGGTTACACAAATGGAGAGGGGGGGCGTGTTTATCCTACCATTGATTCTCTTGTCAAAAAACATAATGTTGCGAGGGCTACCCTATACAGATGGGTAAACAAGGAAGATTGGCAACAGGAGAAAAACCGAGTACAGGCAGAGATTCAGCGCCAGTTAGATGAGGATAGAACAACTAACATGGTGGAGCAAGGTAAGCTGTTAGATGATAGATCTTTAATCATTGCACAGTCCATGTTGAGATCCGTTGCAAGGAAATTACAAAAGAGTATTAACGAAGAAAAAGATAACCCAAAAGCCCAGTTGAAGCCAGAGCATTTGCGTGAGTTGTCTCAAGTCGCAATCAATGCTCAAAAGATTGGTAAGTTGGCATTAGGGCAAGTACAGGAGATAAGTAAAGTAAGTGCAGATATCAGCAACCCAGAAGCCTTCAAAGAGGTTCTTGAGCAATTGGATGAAGTTGCAGAAAAGCGCTCATCACGCTACAAGCACTCTGTACAATGATTGGCTAAAAACAGCTAGAGATTCACAACTAACGCCCCCAGAGAGCCTTTATGGCAAGTGGAACATTTGGTTAATACTCGCAGGCAGGGGATGGGGTAAGACTCGTACAGGGGCTATGGATGTATTGCTTTACGCTTTGCGATACCCGAACTCTCAAGTTGCAGTAGTAGTTCCTACATTCGGAGATATACGCAGGGTAGCGTTTGGTGGAGTATCAGGAATCTTAAAGTTTTTGCCGCCAGATTGTTTAATGGAAGGTAGGGGCAGAGGTTATAACGCATCAGCATCCGAGATAACTTTGTACAACGGATCTAAAATCATGGGGTTCAGCGCAACAGAACCAGATAGATTGAGAGGTCCGCAATTCCACAGAGCATGGTGCGATGAGTTATGTGCGTGGTTCTATCCAGAAACTTTTGATCAACTCATGTTCGGGTTACGCTTAGGAGAGAATCCACAATGCGTAATCACTACAACACCAAAGCCCAAGCAAATACTTTTAGACTTGATGAAGAAGCAAGGAACGATAGTTACCAGAGGTAGCACGTTTGATAACGCAGAGAATCTTGCTGAGTCTGCTATAGAGCAACTCAAGGACAAATACGAGGGAACAAGGTTAGGTAGACAAGAGTTATATGCAGAGGTGCTAACAGATATAGAAGGCGCTCTATGGGGCTACTCTGCGTTTGAGGATCATAGATTAACAAAGGAGAGTTTGCCGGAGATGCAAAGGATCGTAGTTGGTGTTGATCCTGCTGTAACAAACAACAAAACAAGTGATGAAACAGGTATAGTAGTAGCAGGTCGAGGTGTTGATAATCGGTTCTACGTTTTATCAGATAGTAGTGGTAAGTATTCTCCTGATGGTTGGGCAAGGCAAGTAGTAGATGAATTTTATTTAAATGGTGCAGATAGAATTATCGCAGAGGTAAACAATGGGGGAGATCTTGTTAAGAAAATGATTTACAATATAGATTCTCATGTTGCCTACAAAGATGTTAGGGCAACGAGAGGTAAGATGGTAAGAGCAGAACCAATATCGGCTTTATATGAACAAGGGAAAGTAAGTCATGTTGGTTTGTTTCCAGAATTGGAAAATCAAATGTGTACTTACACAGGAGAAGCCAGTAAGTCTCCAGATCGACTTGATGCTCTAGTGTGGGCTTTAACTGAATTAAGCCAATCAAGTGGGATGGCAAAGTGGAGAATAAGTTAATGGGGATCAGGGATACACTCATCAAAATGTTGCAGGGTTCTACAGAAACCAAGCAAAGCAACGTAATGGTTTATAGCAACGTAGGCGTTTCCAGTTACAGGCGTGATAAGTATGAGAATTATGCAGAGGAAGGCTACAGGCAGAACGCTATTGTATATAGATGTGTTAATGAGATAGCACAAGGTAGCGCAAGTGTTGACTTTAAAGTATTTGATAAGGATATAGAATTAGAGGAGCATCCCTTAAAATCATTATTGCAAAAGCCTAATCCAGTAATGGCAGGAGTAGAGTTTTTCCAATGTATGTACTCTTACTTAATGATTAGCGGCAACTCTTACGTTCTAAAAATATCAGCAGGGAATCAGCCGCCTACAGAATTATATCTGTTACGCCCAGATAGAATTAGGATAACAGGAAAAGAAAACGCATTGCCAGATGCGTATGAGTATATTGTCTCTGGTGTAGTCAAGGAGAGATACGCAGTTGATATGGAATCAGGTTTGAGTGATATCAAACATTTGAAGATATTTAACCCATTAGATGATTATTATGGTTTATCTCCATTGTACTCAGCATCGTTAGATGTAGATCAACACAATCTATCAGCAAAGCACAATGTAAACCTATTGCAAAATGGCGCACGACCATCAGGAGCAGTTGTATTCAAACCAAGGGATGAGAGTGGTATGAATGTACAACTATCCGAATCACAAAGGCAACAAGTGATTAATGATTTAGATATGCGGTTTAGTGGAAGCCAAAACGCAGGGCGAGCAATGTTGTTAGAGGGGGATTTTGATTGGAAGGAAATGGGTTTATCTCCTAAAGATATGGATTTCCTACAATTGAAAAATATGTCAACGAGAGATATCGCTTTGTGTTTTGGTGTTCCATCCCAGTTAGTTGGAATACCAGATGCAAACACATATTCTAATATGGCAGAAGCAAGGCTTGCATTGTATGAGGAAACTATCATACCTCTGTTAAAGAGGACAGAGAGTGATCTTAATGAATGGTTAGCGCCTATGTTTGGAGAGAGATTGCGTATTCAGTATGATATTGATGGCATTCCTGCTATGGCAGAAAGACGTAAGCGGATCTATGAGAATGTAATTAGAGCAGTTGACTCAGGAGTTATCTCTAGGAATGAAGCCAGAGAGAGATTAGATTTAGAGCCGATAGAGGGTGGAGATGATGTTTATATCAACGCATCACTATTCCCATTAGGTAGCGCAAAGGAATCTCCATTAGATGAAGAGCCGCAAGATGACAAGAGTATACAAAAAGGTATTGATGCCTATGAGATTAAAGAGGAAGTAAGGAGAGATGTTTACACAACAGAAGAGGAAGCAGAGCGCAGGGCAAGTGCAATAGGTTGTGTTGGAACGCATTTCCACGATACTGATAATGGTAGGATTTACATGCCTTGTGCATCTCACGCAGATTACGAGAGGTTTACTGGTTCAGAATTAAAGCTACAAGAATATCCAGATGGAGAAGAAGTAGATCCAAACTTACCTGATTCTTACAGGATGGGAACAGGAGATAATAGGTGTGGTAACTGTGCTAACTATGATTACGATGAAAAGTACTGCGATCTACATGATGCAAAGGTGCGTATCCAATATGTTTGTGCTAAGTGGGAAGAAGCTGTTGATGAGAAAGCATTAGCAGATTTAGATCTTACACCTACTGATGGTATGAAGGCAGAAGCACAGAGAGGATTGGATTGGCGCAGAGAGTTCGGTAGAGGCGGTACGATGGTTGGAGTTGCCAGAGCAAACCAGTTAGTTAAGAAAGAGCGTTTATCTCCAAGTACTGTTATGCGTATGTTTTCATTTTTCAGTAGGCACGAAGTAGATAAGCAAGGGCAGGGGTTTGAGAGAGGAACAGAGGGCTATCCATCAGCAGGTAGAATTGCGTGGGCTTTATGGGGTGGAGATGCAGGGTTTAGTTGGTCAAAAGTCAAATCCGAGCAAATAAAAAGAGAGAGAGATAAACAAGAGATCTTAGATTGTGAACAGAAAGCCACAGTATCAGGGAAAATAAGAAAAGCCTTAGAGGGCAAAGTAAAAGATCACAATGAAAAACATGGAGATAAAAAAGGAAAAAGAGTTACATTGCGTATGTTATCAGCAGTATTTAACAGAGGAGTTGGAGCATATCGGACAAATCCTGCAAGTGTACGCCCAACTGTAACAGGTCCAGATCAATGGGGATTAGGCAGAGTAAATGCCTTTTTGTTTGCGGTTCGTAGTGGCAGATTTAGGAGTGGGCAGTTTGATAGAGACTTATTGCCATCAGGTCATCCACTAAAAACTGATAAACGAGATCCTAAGAAGAGTGAAGATATCAGCTAGAAGAGAGGTAAGAGAGCAGAACCGATTAAGGAGAACACTTGAGAGGAATCTAAGCACTCAACTACTTAAACTGTTTCGTAGGTTAGGCAACGAAGTTGGCAAAGCCTTAGAGGAAAGCCAATCAGTTGAGGGTGTATTAAACACGATACAGGATAAAGTTTCTAGCGTACTCTTACCTCATTACCGAGTTACAATCCAAAAGTTTACCCAGAGAGCAAGCCGCAGAAAAAATACAGCAGAGGATTTCATTGCAGAGTTTATCCGTTCTGAGGGTGGTCAGCATATCAGAGGAATAAGCAGTACAACACGCAATCAGATAATGAAAGTTGTACTTGCAGGAGAACAAGAGGGATTGGGTAATGCTGTTATCGCCAAGAATATCAGAGAGCAGATGCAAGGATCGTTTAGTAGGTATCGAGCAAACACGATAGCTAGAACGGAAACACACAGCGCCAGTTCTTACAGCAATCATGGAATAGCCAGAGTTGCTAGAGATGGTGGGATAAGAATGGTTAAGCAATGGGTATCAACGCTAGATGGTAGGACAAGGCAACACCATGTAAGCATGAATGGCAAACAAGCAGAGATGGATGAGGACTTTATTGTTCCTTACAAGGGTTTTGATTATGCAATGAGTTATACAGGAGATCCCAGAGGTGGAGCGCCTAATACAATCAATTGCCGTTGTGTAACCATTTATATTGAGCAAGGAGATGAGGTAGTTGATGATATCGCTCCTAAACCAATACCGATCACAGAGGAAGTATCTACGGCATTACCTGATATTACTACTGTAATGACACAAAGCAAGAAGATTAAAAAATCAGCACAAGAGACATTTGAAGCAACAACAAATGAGGTAACAAGAAAAGTAATAAACAAAGTATCTTTACCGAGTACAATTACCATTGGTAAAGAGGGCGTATATTACGCTATGGGTAAAACCAAGCGGAAACCAAGACGTAAAGTAGGAGAAAGCACAGATGATTACATAAAAAGAATTATGGAGTTGCGGAAAGACAATCGTCCAAATCTATTTACACCTCTGGTCTTTGCAGATGATATGAAAAAAGGTAGAAGATCTGATGTAGCAAGAGCAAAAGAATATGAAAAAAGAAAAGTAAATCCAAACAAATTTGTACTTGCTCACGAATATGGGCATCATATTGACTATCGAATAAGTGGTAAGGGTATAAAAGGTGGTGGGTCAAGAGAATCATGGTCAGAAACAAATGAGGAATTTCAAAGGGCTTTACAAGATGATGCGAAGAAACTCTTTAAAGTTAACTTTTTTTCTCCATCAGAAGTAAGAAATTTTAAGCGTAAAGCAACTATGCTAAGAGGAGATAAAAAAGTTGAATTAACATTAGCGGAACAACAATCATTAGATAAACTTAATGAGATTGCAGATGATCTTAGAGATTTAAAAGATCTATCTGGTGGTTCTTATAATATAAGAGGAGCATTTGTAAAAACAGACCATAGTGGAGAGAGAATGGATTTAATTGATGGCTTAACTAGAGGTACTTTCAGGGAAAGTGTGGAGGGAGTATGGGGACATGGATCTAGTTATTTTAGTAGGCGTGGAGCAGTAGAAAAAGAAGCGTTTGCAAATATGTTTGCTTTGTATTCTAATAAGAAAGCATGGAGTTGGATCACAACTAACTTACCAAATACAGCACGAGTATTTGAAAAAAAAATAAAAGAAGTTGCAGAGGGGAGTGTAAGATATGACTGATACAGCAATGTCAAAAGAAGACCGATTCAAAGAATTAGCAAAAGCAAGTAGTGATCTAGATTTGATGGATTTGTATGCAAAAGTTTTCAAGGAAGAGTTGCCAACACTATGGGGAGAGTTTCCGTACACAGATGTTATAACTGCAATTGAAACAGGAAAAAGAATTGATAATCCGTATTTAGGAGAGAAAGTAGATTTTTAAATATCAAAAGGTTGCACAAATACTTGAGAACTACTAAACTATGTGGTAATACCCATCTTGCGTTACAAAACTCTGGAACAATCCAAGCAAGGTTAATTGATATGGAGATGACATGGAATTAGAGAACGGACGTTTGGAGTTCAAAGCAGAAATTAAGATGGATCATGAAGATGAAGATAAGGGAGTGTTTGTAGGATACGGATCTTATTTCGGAAACAAAGATCAAGGTAACGATGTTGTACAAAGCGGAGCATTTGCAAAGAGCATTGCTAAGAGAGGTCCGAAAGGAATCAAAATGCTGTACAACCACAAACAAGATGAGCCAATAGGCGTATACAAAGAAATCAATGAAGATAGTAAAGGTTTAAGAGTTAAGGGAATGTTAGCCCTAGGTACTCAGCGTGGTAAAGAAGTATACGAGTTAATGAAGATGGGCGCTATAGATGGTTTATCTATTGGCTACAAGGTAGATCAAAAAGGTTACGATTATGAAGACAATGGCAAGAAAAGAATTCTAAAAGAAGTTGATTTGATGGAGATATCAGCAGTAACATTTCCAATGAATCAAAGAGCCAAAGTACGTTATGTAAAAGGCTTAACTATTCGGGATTGGGAGAGAGAATTACGAGATGTATTTGATCTTTCACAAAGAGAAGCAAAGATAACTGCACAAGCAGTCGTAAAAGCGTTGAACCAACGAGATGTTGAGGAAGGATCGCCAGAGGAGTTGTTACAAGCAATTAACACACTAACTAAAAAGATTAAGGAGTAGATATGTCGGAAGAAGTCAAAACGGCAGTAGAGACTCTTGGTTCAGCGTTTGACGAGTTTAAAAAAACCAATGATGAGAGATTAGCTTCTTTGGAGTCAAAGCAGTCTGTTGATCCTTTGGTAGAAACTAAACTTGCAAACATTGAGAAAGAGTTAGATAAGTATGAAGCAGTTAACCAACAGCTTACTAAGGCTCAAGCAGAGCAGAAAAACTTAGAGGAGCGTGTTAACTCTTTTGAAACAATGATGAAGCGCCCAACAAGCGGAGCAAAGACTGAGGAAGTTGATCTTGCTATAAAATCATTTGATAAGTTTTTGCGTAAAGGCAAAGAGTCATTAGATGATTTAGAGATCAAAGCACTCTCTGTTTCTAACGATACATCAGGTGGTTTTTTAGCCCCAGAGGAATATGTTAGAGAGTTGATCAAAACGATCACAGAGATCTCTCCAGTACGCACAATTGCAAGGGTACGTTCTACAGCGCAAAAATCTATTAAGATGCCAAGCAGGACTGCTACATTTACGGCTCAATGGGTCGCAGAGAACGGAACAAGATCTGAAACAACTGGTTACACAACCAACCTTGAGGAAATCCCAACGCATGAGTTGTATGCGCTACAGGATATCTCAGAGCAAGAATTAGAGGATTCTGTATTTGATCTTGAATCTGAAATGCGCCAAGAGTTTGCTACTCAGTTTGCCAAGGCAGAGGGAGAGTCATTTATTACTGGTAACTCAGTAGGCAAGCCAGAGGGAATCTTAACAAACTCAGATGTTGCATCTACTAACTCTGGAGCAAGTGCCGCCTTAACAGGCGATGGACTTATTCAGTTAGTACACGATATCAAAACTGATTATGGTAGGAATGGATCTTTTATGTTTAACAGATCAACACTTGCCTCAATTCGTAAGCTAAAGGACTCAGCAGGGCAGTATGTGTTCCAAGCAGGTATGATGCTAACAGCAGGAGTGCCAAATACAATCTTAGGTTATCCATACCTTGAAGCACCTGATATGCCAGATGTTTCAGCAGGTACTAAGCCTGTTGTGTTTGGAGATTTCCGCAGAGGTTATCTAATCGTAGATAGAGTTGCACTATCAGTATTGCGTGATCCATTCACTCAGGCTACTAGCGGTAATGTACGTTACTATGCTAGAAGAAGAGTTGGTGGTCAGGTCATATTGGCTGAGGCTCTTAGAAAACAAAACATTTCAGCGTAAAGGGAGAAAGTAATGAAAGATTTATCTAATAGCGTTGCTTGTTCAGCATCCCTTACACCTGCTGTAAGAACAGCGGATACAAATGGTACTGGCATAGATCTACAAGGTTTTGAGTCAGCTACAGTTGTATGGGAAGTTGGAGCAGAGGGAGACACTTTAAGTAGTACTGTTAAGATTGAAGCAAAACTTGAGCATTCAGATGATGATTCAACTTATACAGCAGTTGCACAAGCAGATGTTGTAGATGGTACAGTCTCAAGCGGTGTATTTGCCACTTATGATGCCAATGCAGAAGCGCCTGCTGTTGCCAAGATTGGTTATATTGGCGGCAAGCGTTACATTCGTGTTGTTGATGAGAGAACAGGTACACATTCAACTGGTACGCCAACAAGTGCAGTAGTTGTTAAAGGGAATCCAAGACATACTAGCCAAGTATAATTGGATGAGGTGTAAGGGGGCGCAAGCCCCCATTACCTTTTAAGGAAAGTTATGAAGATCAAAATTACTATGGATGTTAATGGTGCATCAGATGAAAGCGGTGCATTTACGAAAACATATAAACGTGATGAAGAATACGAGGTTATGGGGTGGTTTGCTCCAATAGCACAAGCCTTTGTTGATATGGGTAAGGCATACTTTATCCAAGGTCAGGACTCGCCAACAGAGTTAAAACAAGAACAGAAAAAACCAACAGTTAAAAGAAAAAAGAAATCCTACAAGGTTGCAAAAGACAAGGAATAAACCATGTCAAAAGTTAAAATAGTTTCTGGAGATAGCGATCAAGTTTTATCTTTAAACATCTCAGAGTTTCCTAGTGGAGCAAAGGTAAACTTAACAAATGGATCTGTTGCTTTTAAATTTCGCAAAGTAGGAACAACAAATACATTGTTTACAAAAGCAGGGACTATTGGAGTTGGAGCGGCTAGTGGAGATTGCACAGTAACTTTAGCTAGTGCAGATTTAGCAAGTTTAACAGCAGGAGATTACGAAGCGGAAGTTGAGGTAACTCAATCGAATGGAACAAGGCAAACTGTTTTTGATCCAGTTGAGTTTAGAGTGAGAGATGATTTTGCATAATGTCAAAGCTAAAGGTAAGCGTATCTCCTGAAAAGCTACAATCAATATTAAGCAACACAGGCTTGAGCCTTGCAGTTGTACACCAAGAATTAAGAGTAATAACAAGAATACTTGAAGCAGGACTTGAGGGGCAATTACAAAGATCTGATGTACTCGCTGTTTTAGAATCCCATGTATTTGCAATTAGTAAATCCCTATCAGATATAACAAGTGTAACTGAGCAGATATCTAAACACTTAGATAGAGGTTTTGCAAACTCAGCATCAGCACAAGAGCAGATAAGTATAGGCTTTGGAGAAAATGTTTCTGATAGTGCAGGGTTTACGGACGATGAAGTATTCCAGATAGGTAAAAACCCAAGCGATACTACTCTTATCGCAGAGAATAAAGTAATTGACTTTAACAAACCTTTGTCAGATTCCTTTGGAGTTGTTGAGTCAATTGTAAAATCCGTGAATCTTATTGTTGCAGATAGTATAAGTGTTGTAGAGTCAATCAATATAGATGCAGAAGCGAGCCAAACACTATCGGATTCCTCTGGCGTAAGTGAACAAATTGCACAAGCGTTTGGTAAATCATTATCAGATACAGCAAGTATTTCTGAAAGTATTGCACTTGCTCTTGCTACCTCTAGGGCATTTAATAATTCTGTTGGAGTTGCAGAGGAAATATCTTTTGGTAAAGGTAAATCATTTACTGATACTTTAAATGTAGCAGAATCAATATCCAGATCTCTTAATAAAGTTTTATCCGATAGCTTAGATGCAACAGATGATTTTGATGGGACTGCTACAGCAGAGGATGATCAGGAGTTTCATTTTGGCAAAATTATTCAGCAAACAGTTACGATCACAGAAAATCAATTATTCGATGTTGGTAAACCATTATCAGATAGTGCATCTATAGCAGAGAATCAGGTGTTTGCATCTAATAAAGTTTTATCGGATTCAACAGGATTTACAGAGCAAATATCAAGTGGGTTAGGTAAGGTTTTAGCAGATGGAAATATTATTACAGAGTCGCTTGTTAAAGGGATAGGAGTCAAATCAAGTGAAACAATAAACACTACCGAAAGTTTATCTTTTGCTGTAGAATTGGTTAAATCAGATAGTGCAACTGCATCTAGTTCTGGCTCATTGATTAGCCAAGGGTACTGCGATATTACCTACTTTGATTCCGATTATGTAGGTGTATCACGTTCATTTACTTAGGAGAAAAGAGAGATGGAAAGTCGGTTAAACTTGAGAGGTCAGTTGCAATTGGTTCTAAGGGGATCTGATGGGCAGGTAAAAGATTCCAGAGATATAAAAAATTTAGTCGTTAATGCAGGTTTAGGATTTATTACTGCAAGAATGGTAGGCACATCAAGCGCTGTTATGTCGCACGTTGGCTTAGGCTCAGGAAGCACAGCCGTTGCCGCAGGGGATACAGATTTAGGATCTTTGTTAGGATCTAGGGAAGCATTAGATTCCTCAACAAGATCTGGATCTAACAACGAGAAAGTTGTTTATGTATCAGCTTTTGAGGCAGGAGATGCAACAGGTGCTATAACAGAAGCAGGAATATTCAATGCGGCTACATCTGGAACAATGTTGTGTAGAACAGTTTTCTCAACAGTCAATAAAGCGGCAGATGATACTTTAACTGTTACATGGACTATCACATTATCAGCAAGTTAAGGAAAGTGAAGGAGATTAACCCAATTGTGAAAGCATTGCTTAATCTCCCTAATAGATCTAACAAGAGACACGCAGATAAACGTAAAAAGAACATGGATAAAGAATCGAGGAAACTAATACATGAGTACAATCACAACAAGGAGTGGTAAAGGTTCTCCACTAACAAACAATGAAGTAGATGCAAACTTTACCAATTTAAACACAGATAAGATAGAGGTATCAAATACCCCTGCTGAGGGAGATATCCTTATATATCGTTCCTCAGTATGGCAAGCATCAGCGCAGGCAACAGCAAGCACAGGTGTAGATTCTTTTAATTCCAGAACAGGTGCAGTTACTTTAACAAAAGCCGATGTAACAGGAGTGGTACAAGATCCTGTTGCAATGGCATTGGTGTTTGGGGGTTAGTATGGCTCTTAAAGGTAAACCAATAGCAGTTGGAACAAGTGATACAGATATTTACGTTGTCCCTGCAACGCTTGAAGCATCGGTGCATGGATTGGTGTTTTATAACACAACAACAAACGCAGTTACCCTAACAGCAAAGATATATACACAAAGCACAGGTGCAACTACAACTCTTTTAAATGCAGTAAGCGTATCATCCAAAGGGCGTTATGTTTGGGATAAGCCTATCAATTTAGGAGCGGCAGATAAGATAATCGCATCGGCAGGAACAGGATCGGCATTAGTTGCAAATTATAGTGTATTTGAAAATAGTGCAACCCCTGCGAGTGTTGGGCTAACACCGAGAGGAACATGGAGCAGTTCAGGAAATTATGTTGCCAATGATATTGTTACTGCTTCAAATGGAAATAGTTATATTGCGATCCAAGCATCAAGTAATCAGAACCCTGCAACGGCTACTGCGTATTGGCAGATCCTAGCCGAAAAAGGTGCAACAGGGGAAGTTAGTTTAACTGGCACTCAAACACTTACAAACAAAACTCTTACAAGTCCTGTATTGGGCGGTACAACTACTACAGCATCAGGAAACTTAGTTATTAATCCTGCTACACAGATTGTAGAGGTTTATGGATCTGGATCAACTGAGGGGGCTATCAAATTAAATTGTGCGGCTAACAGTCATGGGCAAACTCTCACGGCTCAACCTCATGCACAGAATGTAACTAACACAATGTTGCTACCCAAAGGATCTAATTCTACTTTGGTTTCAGAGGTAGCAGATCAAGAGTTAAGTTCTAAAAAGATGGGAGCATTGCTTAGAGAAAGATCTAAGATAAATACGAATGCAACTACTGGAACAATTAATTTTAGTGCTAAAGATCAAAACGTAGTATTAAGAACTACAAATGCTTCTGGAAACTTTGTCCTTAACATTCGAGGGGATGCAAGCACAAGCCTTAATAATTCTATGGCAACGGAAGAAAGTATATCAATTGTTTTTGAAGTCAAACAAGGAAGTACAGCTTATTATATGACTGCTATTCAAATAGATGGCTCTACAGTTTCCCCTGTGTATTGGCAGGGCGGTACAGCACCAGATTCAGGTAATGCAGATGGGATAGATTCTTACGTTATTAATATAACGAAAACAGGCAATGCCGCCTTTACAGTTTTAGCTTCTCAAACACAATTCGGATCAGTATCATAAGATGCCAGTTAAAAGCGCAAAAAGTTTCGGAGTAAAAGGATTAGGTCAGGGACTTGGAACAGGAGAAAAAAAAGATCCTCTGTTTAACACGAATATATTATTAATCCATGCAGATGGATCTGAGGGCGCAGGAAATACAGCAGAATTAGGAACACCAAGTTACAAAGCATTCAAAGATAGCACATCAAATAACCACGAGATAATTGTTAAGGGTAATGCTTATGGAAATGATTTTAGCCCTTATAAGCAACCAGAAGGATACTGGTCTATAAGATTCAACGGCTCTAGTAATCAATACCTTCTTTTTACAGGAAATAGCACTACGGATTTTAATTTGCCTTACAAAGAGAAATTTACTGTTGAGTTTTGGATATACTTAACATCTACGCCAGTTGCTTATGAGCGTGTAGCAGAACATTATAACAGTTCTGCGCATTGGGCAATAAAATTTGATAACGGTGGAACTGGAAAAATATGTATTGGTAGGACAGATACATCAGATAACGGAGTAGTGCAATCCGCAAATGCAATTCCATTAAGACAATGGGTTCATATCGCTTTCGTAAATAGTGTGGAGTATTTGCGCCTTTATGTGGACGGCTCTTTGAGTGCGACATCTGCACAAAATTGGAGTCAACCTTGGACTGATGCAAGTGCTATTCAATATCAGCAGTTACAATTAGGTAACTATCGACAGAGAAATGGGTATCAGTCAAGAGGAACAATTAGTAATTTTAGAATAGTTAGGGGAGCATCGCTTTACTCTGGTAGCACTTATACCAAACCAACAGCCCCATTTCCAGATCCATTCGTTAATGGAAAATTATCTTTTAGGTTTGATAATAGTGGAGATTACTTACAATTATTGAACACGGATTTTAATGACTTTGATTTTGGTACAGGTCAGTTCTTGATTGAGGGTTGGATTTATTATGATAGTTATTCTTTAGGATCTGCAAATGCAATTATAGGGCAAACAGGTTGGGGGAATGTTTTACAATTAAACTCAAGTGGCGCTTTACAATTCTATCAAGCGTCATCATCAGGGAACTCAGGAGCATATTGGATAACTGGCACAACTCAGTTTAAATTAGGGCGGTGGAATCACTTTGCTCTCCAAAGAGACTCGTCAGGAAATCTAGATATGTGGGTCAATGGCGTTAGAGAAGCTAGCACTACTTCATACGCTAATACAGCAATGCAATTTCATTCTGCTAAAGGAGATATAACTATACATCATTGGTATGGACAAACATCTAATAATGCAGAGAGAATTTCAAACCTGAGAATAAAAAACTCTGCTGTTTACACATCAGGAGCTTCAATTACAGTTCCAACAGCCCCATTTACATCAGATACAAATACAAAATTACTAACTGCTCAATCTAAAAGGTTCATTGATGAATCATCTAATGATCATAGAATTTCAGTTAATGGAAATGCTCATATTGATACCCTTGCTCCATATGATGATGGTTATTGGAGTAATAAATTTGATGGCTCAGATGACTATCTAAGTATTGCGGATAGTACTGATTTTACGTTTGGCTCTGGAGATTTTACGATAGAGTGTTGGGTGTATTGGGAGAGTGTTTCAGGGGATAGGTATGTTTATGGTCAATCTCACGGAGCGCAAGCAAGCCAAACGTCATTCCAATTATACTCTAGTGGTACGACATTATATGCGTGGACAGGATTAGGAAGTGCAACTGCAACAATAACAGCAAACAGATGGTATCATGTCGCTTTTGTTCGTCAATCAAATACATTGCGACTGTATCTACAGGGAGTACAGGAAGGAACTCAAACTATATCTGGTTCTATTACGGACTCCTCTGGAATATTTGCAATAGGTAGAGTAGGAGCATATAATGCCGCCTATTTTCAAGGGTTCGTTTCAAATTTGAATATTATTAAGGGAACGGCAAAATATCCAGATGGCACTACTTTTACTGTTCCGACTGGGAAAACAATAGCACACGCTAATACTGTGTTATTAACTTGTCAATCAAGTAGGTTTATAGATAACTCTAGTTCAGGTCATGCTTTGACTGTATATAGCAATCCTACTATTGATGAGAATATTCCGTTTGAATTATTATCAAGGCAAACAAGAATACAATGCGCTCAAAGTAATAGATTCAGAGATGTAATAGATAGGTTTGCAACAGAATCAAGAGGCGATACCCCTCCAGTTATTGTTACTGCAACACCATTTAGCGTAACGCCTACAGGAAATGTTGGATCTGCTTTTTTTGCTGAGGGAGCAGATGACGCTGAAATCAAAGTCAACAATTTACCAACGGGAACAAATTCAAGGTGTATAGAGTTTTGGGTGTATTATGAAAAACGATCTTTTAGGGGAGATACAGAGTATCTAGTACAATATGGTGCTACAGGGGGAAATCAAATATTTTCTGTAGCAGTTTATAACAATAATGGATTCCCTGCTTTACGATTTGTTGGTTATAGTTCTGACTATAATACTGGTATAACTCTCAATACAAATTCTTGGAATTTCATTTCTGTTAATTATGATGGCTCTGTGGTGCGCCACTATGTGAATGGGGAGTTACGAAATTCAAGCACTAGAGGTTTGAATACAGGATCACATACAAGCCTTTGGGTTAATGCAGAAAATAACGGCAATGATACATATGTAGGTAGTGAGTTTTATATAGCAGATTTAGCTGTGTATGATGTCGTTAAAAGGACTTCAAATTTTGCTCCGCCAACATCTATAGTATCAGATACATCAGATACAAAAGTTTTAACTTTCCAGTATTCAGGAGCAGTTAGAAACATGGGATTTGTTGATGATAGTAAATATAACAATCTTGTAACTCGTGTCGGTAGTGCAACGCTAGGTACATTTTCTCCATTTAGTTTAGAGGATGGGTATTGGAGTTGGTTTTTTGAGAGCAATCATCCGATAGAAATTGCTGATGCAGGAAATGGATTAGACTTTGGTACTGGAGATTTTACTATTGAGTTTTTTGCATTTGAACCTAAGGTAGCTACATCAGGTGGTGTAACAAATCATTATTTCTCAACTAATGCACTTGGGCAGTTTTCATTAGATAGAAACGCAAGTCAAATCGTAGTTTATATGGGTGGATACACTATTGTATCTACAAACACCCCTCCTTTAAATCAATGGAATCACATAGCTATTGTCCGAGAAGGTTCAGGATCAAACAACCTTAGTTACTACTTGAATGGCTCAAGAATAGCACAAGCAAGTAACAGTACCAATTGGTCAATTGGCGGCATAATGTTAGGCGGGCAAGATCGGGGTAGCACTCTTGGTTATCATGGTTTTACAGGCTATCTAAGTAATTTTAGAATTGTTAAGTCAGCAGTTTATTCTGGGGCAAGCTACTCAGTACCAACCTCTGCGTTAACTGCAATTACTAATACAACTTTATTAACGTGTCAGAGCAATTACATAATTGATAGAGGTTCTAATAGTATGACAATGACAACAAATTCATCAAACCCCCCTAGGGTAGTTGCTTTTTCTCCTGTTGCACCTTCAAGATCATATTCTAAAGATGCTTGCGGTGGTAGTGTATATTTGAATGGTTCATCTGATAGATTGGAATATGACCCAAGGGCTTTAGATGCAATAGGCGCAGGAGATTTTACTGTAGAGTTTTGGTGGTATCCAATAGGCTCTTTTGGAGGTTTTCCCGGTCTGTTCAGTATGGGAACTGGGGGCGGTTACAATAATGTTATAAACATAGGAATATCAAATCTTAATTTCCAAGGAGGTCTTGTTAGTGGTTACTCAGCAGATTGGACTACATCAGTACAGTACAGAAATTACCAATGGCATCATTTAGTGTTAGTAAGATCTGGTACTGGATCAAACAACTGTGCTTTCTTTGTTAATGGTGTGCGTACAAATCAGTTTACGGATACTGGAAATATTGGTAATGGCGCAACTGTTTTATATGTTGGATCACAATGGTTTGCAGGTAATAGATATGCAGGTGGGTTTTACTCAAATGTAAGAGTAACCAATAATGCAGTTTACAATACTGGCAATGCAACTCTTACAATGCCAACAGCGCCTTTACAAGATACAGATTATACTTTATTACTCTCAAGGTATGATAATGGCGGCATCATCGATCATACAGGAAAAAACAATCTATTAATAAATGGGGAAACAAGAGTAGATGTTACGGATACAAAGATCGGTACAGGCTCTTTAGTATTTGATGGGAGTGATTATTTAGAAGCTGTGCAAACAAGCCCAAGAATGTTATTTACCCCAGAGACAGGGGATATGACATGGGAATGTTTTGTTAAATTTGATATCTTAGATGGACAACATGCTTTATTTGCCAAATATGGATCAGGCTCAGAATATCAGTTCTATTATAATAATAGTGGGGCTTGGACACTCAGTTATCATGCTACTACAAACACTTGGACTGATAATTCTGTAAGTACTGGAACTTGGTATCACATAGCGTTAGTAAAAGACGGTCAAACAGTTTATCTATTCAAAGACGGCACAAGTTTAGGCACAAATAATATGACATATAACACAAGTCTTTCAGGGAGAAACTTTTTCCTAGGAGCTTCTTTTAATGGAAACAATTCGCCTTTGTATCAGTTAAAAGGTAAACTAGATGAAATCAGGGTGTCTAGGGTTGCTAGATATACCTCTAATTTCTCAATTCCAACAAGTGCGTATCCGAATAGATAGGGGAAAAAAATGTATATTGCAAAAGTAGTAGAAGGAGTTATTGGAGAGATAGTACACTACAAAAAAGTATTTAATAATTATCCAACTCAGGAATTACTAGATGAGCGTGGGTATAAGCAAATAAACAAACATAAACCTTTTAATAATCTTACAGAGAGGTTAAACACAACAACACCTTATGTTTCTGGCACTTATGTTTTTACTGTAGAAGTAATTAATCAAACAGAGGAAGAAATTACAGCAGGTAAAAACTTAGCAATGAGCATGATTAGAGATAATAGAAATCAATTATTAAAAGATACAGATTGGACACAATTACCTGATAGTACGGCTAACGCATCTGCTTACGCAGTATATCGTACAGCCTTGAGAGATATACCACAAAATATGGGCAATGCAGATCCTAGGACATGGGATGATTACCCATCTCTTTCTTTAGATAATGGATCAGCAGGGGGAGTATAATGGCAGGCTTACAAACAACAGTAGAACCAACGATTGAGCCAATAAGTGCAACTCAGTTAAAAGAGCATTTGAGATTAGATCCTGATTCTGATGATTCAGAAATGGATGCTTACATCAAAGCAAGTAGAGAGTTTGTTGAGAATTATACAAATCGGAGTTTAATAAATCGTACTCTGAAAATATCAATAGATGGTGTTACAGATGTGGATGTACCTCTTTGGGAAGGTATGAGAGTTGGACCTGATATAAGTTTGAGAAAAAGATCTATAGGATTACCACGCCCCCCAGTTGTTTCAGTTACAAGCGTTACTACTTTTGATGATGATGATAACTCAACATTATTTGCCGCATCGAAATATTATGTTGATATAGCGAGAGAACCTGCACAAGTTATTTTGCGTAATGGCGAAACTTGGCCTTCTGCTTTGCGAGTTGGTAATGCGATTGAGATTGTTTATGTGGCAGGATATGGGACAACTGCAACAAGCGTACCAGAGAGTATACGTTTAGCAATAAAACAATATGCTACATATTTATTTGAAGCGAGAGGAGAGTATGAGGGTAGCCCTCAACAGCCGCCACAAACTGTAAGAATGTTATTGCAACCTTATGTTGTTAGATCATTCTCTACAGATCCTTTTAACAATGGTTATATTTATCACGGGGCGTAAATGAAACTAGGGAGAATGCGTGATCTGGTATCTATACAATATCAAAAGAGATCAACAACTACGGATGGTGGAGCAAGTTTAGATTGGGTAGAGTCAGGCAAGGCGTATGCTTATATAAAGCCTAGGAGTGGTTTGGAAAACTTTGTAGGAATGCAGATACAAGATAAGATTACGCACGATATAAGAATGAGGTATAGGGCAGATCTTGTTCCTAACAACAGATTAGTTTTAGAGGAAGGGGAAACGACTAGGAGATTCCAGATAAGAGCGGTAATCAACGTAGAGGAGCGAGATCGGTTTGTAAGGATCTTTGCAGAGGAAGGAGTGGCGTTATAATGCCTGCGCCCCTTGCAGGATTACTTGCCAGAGTAGGCGGGTCAAAAATCTTAGGAGATAAAGGAGGTTCAGGCGGTGGCGTGCGTAGTAATTCTGGAATGCGTGTTAGTGTTAGTGTAAGGGATGGAGTATCAGAGCCATTGAAACAAGCAGGAGTATTATTAGAAAAGAGAACAAGAGAAGTGATACAGAGGGCTACATTTCATGTACGCAATACAGTAGTAGATTCAATTATGAGAGAGTCAAAAACTGGTCGGACTTATAAGAGAGGATCGGTTACTCATCAAGCATCAGCAGAGGGGGAAGCGCCTGCAAGTAATACTGGGTTTCTAGTTAATAATGTTTATCAACAGATTACAAAAAATGGACTAACTGGTATTGTAGAGAGTAGGGCAGGTTATTCTGCATTTTTAGAGTATGGAACTCAAAAGATGGGCGCACGACCATATATGTTTCCTGCTTTGGAAAAAACCAGACAAAAGTTTTTTAAGGATATAAAAGGTATTGTGTAATGAGTATTCATTCTTTTGAATTAGGATCTACTATATATTCAACTCTTACTGGTAACGTCAGTTTGATGAGTGATATTACTGGTGTATTTGATGATGTACCAGAAAACACAGAATACCCATATATAGTAATCGGAGAGGAAACAAGTATAGATAACGCCACTAAAGATACCGATGGTAGAGAGTATACAATTGTTCTCCATATCTGGAGCAGGTTTAGGGGGCTAAAGGAAACGAAACAAATAATGGCAAAAGTTTACGATTTATTGCATAATGTAAACTTGTCGGTAACAGGCGCAAGCCTTGTTAATATTAGAGAGGAATTTACTTCCACATTGATGGATAGTGATGGTATAACACGACATGGAATCATGCGGTTTCGGGTTGTGATTTTTGATACTTAAAGGAGATTATCATGGCGGTTCAAAAAGGGGCGCTGTTACTATTAAAAATCGATATTAGTGGAACATATACTACTATTGGTGGACTGCGTAGCACATCTATTAGCATGAATGATGAGAGCGTTGATGTAACAAACAAAGACGATGGTGGAGACAGAGTACTACTTGCACAAGCAGGAATCCGTAGTTTTTCTGTTTCTGGTTCTGGTGTATTTAAAGATTCAACTGCTGAGACAAATTTAAAATCAGCTTTTGGAGCGGCATCATTCACCAACTTTCAAATTATTGTACCCGACTTTGGTACTTTTACTGGTCCGTTTATGGTTGCTAGTTTAGAGTATGCAGGGGAATACAATGGGGAAGTAACTTACACAACATCTTTGGAAAGCGCAGGATCAATTACCTTTGCTACTGTTTAAGGAGTAAGGAATGAGTTGGGAAAAAGTAACTGTAAAAGTTAAAAACCAGAGTGTTGAGGTTTACCATTCAGCAAAAACATCTGAGATCGCATTTCATGGAAGTGCGCCTAAAGAGAAAGATTCAATCACTTTGAATAACAAAGTAGTTGAGGTTGTTAGCGTTAACGATATCGCCAACAGGGGCGAGTGCTTTACTGTCTTATATAAGGAGGTCGTAAAAAATGGAAACCCAAAACAATCTGAGGGGTGAGATTCAATTTATTTTTGGAGAAGATGAATACCAAGGGAAAGTAACTCTGGATATTATTAAAAGGATAGAGTTAAAGTTTCAAAAAGGTATTGTTGAAATTGCAACAGATTTATCTACAGGTAAATTGAAGATTGGAGAGTTAGCAATGATTATCGGACCTGCTATCCGCAAGGGTGGTAAGGATCTAAGCCAATCTCAGATAGAGGAAATAATCTTTGCAAATGGTATAACAAGCGGTATACAGGCTTGCAGTCAAGTGATTGCAGAAGCATTACAAACAGGAGAAACAACAGAGGGAAAAGCTCAGATGGGCTAATAGAAACCTCTGTTATAGATTGGAAAAGATTTATGCAGATTGGTTTAGGTGTTCTACAAATTAGCCCAAATGTTTTTTGGAATATGTCTTTTCCAGAATTTTATTCTGCTGTACAAGGTTGGCAAGAAGCCAATGGCGTGGATCAAATAAAGCCTGCTACCAAGTCCGATGTTGAAGAATTAATGGATAGGTATCCAGATTAATGACAACAGAAGTCGGCAAACTCTTAGTAAAGATCGATGCGGAAACAGCAGGTGTACGCAAAGGTTTAGCGGATGTACGCAAGCAAGTACAAAGTACAACAGATCGATTAGGATCTCTCGCAGTCAAGTTAGGAGCAGTTTACGGAACTGTTCAAGGTGCAAGAGGATTCTTTGCCGCCAATTCTAAATTTGAAGATCTAGCTTTATCTTTAGAAACTGTACTAGGTGGAGCAGAGGAAGCAAAAGCAGGTTTAGGCTTCATAAAAGAATTTGCCAAAACAACACCATTTGAAGTTGATACGCTTACAAAAGCTGTTACTCAGTTATCAGCACAAGGTATAAAACCAAGCGCAGATTTATTAACAATCTTTGGAGATGCTTCGGCAACTACAAGTGATAAGTTGCGTACTTTTGAAGCCCTTGTAACTATGACGACCAGATCAGTTGGTGGTGGTTTAGGGTTAGAGGAATTAAATATAATTATTGATGCAGGCGTTCCTGCACTAGCTATATTCCAAGAGAAGTTAGGATTAACAAGGGCGCAGTTAGGAGAATTTGGAGCAACAGCAGAGGGCGCTACGATTCTTGTAGATACTTTGAAAGAAGGATTAAAAGAAAGATTTGGTGGGGGCATGGCAAAAGCCGCTGATTCTTTAAGTACAACTTTCTCTAATCTAGGAGAGCAGTTTGTCGAAGTGATGCTTGCATTAGGAGATGGAATCGGGGGAACTGGATTAAACTCTGCAATGAAAAACTTCGGAGATGTTGCAACCAAGTTGTTAGTGATCCTTACACCAGTAGCAAAATTAATCGGTTCTGTTTTAGGTACTGCATTCAATGCAGTAATTATTCCTATAGGTTTTGTTTTAGATGCATTCACAGGCACATACAAAGTTTTAGCCTTGCTCACAGGTTGGATAAGAGATTCTTTCCGACCTGCGTTTGAACCTTTAGCAACTGTATTTGTTGATGTTGGCAGGGCAGTTACAGTTGGGTTTACTAATGCTGTTAAATTTGCTTTCAATGCTTTTCTAAGTTTTTATACAGGGGTTTTAGACTTTTTGAGAAAAATTGGAAATGCAACAGGGTTAGAATCTCTCACAGATCTTGCAAATAGATTTAGAGATTTAAGATTTCAAGTAGATGATACAACTGAGGAGTTGCGAAAAAATGAAGAGATAATGGGGAGGAATATAAAACCACTTGAAGCAATAGTGGAGAAAAACCAAGATCTCATTGATTCGTTTCAAACAATGGATAATACGTTGTTGAAATTACAACTCAGGGCAAATGGGTTCGGAGAGGAATTAGTTGATGCGCTTGATTCATCAGGATTACTAGAGGGTAAATCGCTTGCAGATTTCTTGTTGCCAACAGAAGAACTTCAAGGGATCATGGATCGTTTCAATTCAATGATACTTGCAACTAGAACTTTAACCGAGCAATTAGATAAAGAAAAAGAATCAGCAGAGGAATTAGAGAGAGCGATAGAGGGAATGGCAAGTAGCGGAGAGTCATTTGCTAAAGGTTTAGATACTGTTGAGAATCATTTGGAGAGACTAGAGGATCAACAAAACGCAGTTAATGTTGCATTTAAAACAGGTAAGATATCAGCAGGACAATATCAGGCGGCAATGGAAACAATACATGATGAATTGAGACAATTAGATCCAGTACAAAAAGCAATGACAGAGACTATAGATAACGCTGTTGGTTCTGCTACAACTAATTTTACCGAGATGTTATCTGGAATGAAAAGTTTTAGTGAAGGATTCAAAGACATTTTCCAAGAAATAGTTGCAGAGATAATAAGGCAAATAATGAAGTTGTATGTTATTAGCCCAATAATAAACGCAGTTATGGGATTTATAACAAGTAGATTTGGTGGTGGTTTCGGATTAAATACTCAAGCGCCTGCGCCAATTGTAGATAGGAGTTTTGCAAGTGGTGGAACTGTGCAGGCAAGAAGACCAATTATGGTTGGAGAGCGTGGAGCAGAATTATTTGTACCAAATACAGGTGGTAGAATTATGAATAACCATCAAACAAATTCTGCTATGAAAGGTGGAGAGATAACAGTAAATCAAAATTTAAACTTTACAACAGGAATACAAAATACAGTTAGAGCAGAGGTATTGAATATGTTGCCAGATATAGTAGAAGCATCTAAGTCAGGGGTACTTGATGCTGTACAAAGGGGCGGTGCTTATAAGAGAGCATTTACATAATGAGTGCGCCTACCTATCCTTTAACAATGCCAACAAGTCCTGCGTTTACGGATACTACGTTTTCTTTACAAAGGCAGGTTGGAATTAACTCAAGTCCATTTACAGGCAATCAACAAGTATATGAGCACAGTATGGCTTTATGGAAAGCAGTTGTTACTTTGCCGCCAATGAAAAGAGATCAAGCAGGGCAATGGCATAGTTTCTTTATGAAGTTGCATGGAATCAGAGGAACATTTCTATTAGGCGATCAGGATGGTAAAAATCCATTAGGCGCTATATCTACAAGTGCAACAGTTACAATTAACACAGGTCAATCCATAGGAGATTATCAAGTAGCATTAACAGGAGTAGGAGCATCAGTTACTAATGTTTTTAAAGAGGGAGATTATATACAAATTGGTACTGGAGCAAATGCAAAGTTACACATGATTGTTGCAAATGCTAATAGTGATGGATCTGGTAATGTTACTGTAAACGTAGAGCCAAGTTTAAAAGTGGCTCATACACAAGGAACAAGTGTTGCTATAACAAATACCAAAGGTTTGTTCAGAATGGATGACAATGAGTTAGGTTGGTCAGCTAACAGAGTTAGTGTTTACGGAATATCTTTTAGTTGTACGGAGGTATTTTAAATGAGCAGAGGTATAGCAACAGCGAATGAAACTGCTGTAATATCTGATGCGTTATCTCCTGTATTTTTTTACCACGCATCATTTGATACTGGAGATATTTACTACAACACATCCGATCAGGATTTAGTTTTCAATTCTAATACTTATTTAAAAGGTGGTTCTGTTATAAACATATCTCCTATAGCAGAGGATTCAGATACAAACGCAAAAGGAATTGTTGTTAGCTTAAATGGTATTCCATCTAATTTACTTTCCTTAGTTTTATCAAGTGTTTCTCAAGGCAGAATAGGAGAAGTATTTCTAGGTTTTTTAAATTCATCTGGAGCATTACACGCAGATCCAGAATTATTGTTTCAAGGTTATGCAGATGTACCAAGTATCCAAGAGCAGGGGGAAACATCTCAAATTCAAATCACTTATGAAAATAAGTTGATTGATCTACAGCGCCCAAGATCACATAGGTATACGCACCAAGAACAAATAACGAGACACTCAGGCGATCTAGGTTTGCAATATGTACCTGCTATACAAGATGTCGTAGTTGCATGGGGAAGAAAAGGAGATAATCTGAGCAACGCATTACAGAATATAGCAGGCAATGACACGGCATAAGATAACAGCACAAGACTTAGATCCTCAACGTACTCTAGCAGATTACATTGAAGAAAAAAGAAATGAACAATTTGTTTATGGATTAAACGATTGTTGCCAGTTTGTTAGAGAGGGTGTAGAGAGAGTAACAGGGAAACCGATTGATACATCTGATATTGGTAAATACTCTACTGTAAAAGAAGCGTTAAGAGTTTTAAAAAAACAAGGTGGTTTTGAATCATTAGGAAAAAAGTATTTTGGAGATCCAATAGAACCAACATACGCTCAGAGAGGAGATATAGTTTTGTTCAACTACAAAGATGTTGAAGCAGTTGGTTTATGCGTTGGAGATAAGATTGCTTGTTTAGATAAAGATGGTGTTGTGTTTATTGATTTATTAGAGAACGCAAAATCAGCGTGGAGAATTAAGTAATGGGTGACGTTCTAATCCAAGCCGCAATAATGACAGCAGGGTTTTACTTTGCTCCTGGGTCGACCTTAACAAATTTAAAGACAACACTACAATTTTTTGCAGTTGCAGTTGCAGTAAGTGGCGCAAATTATTATTTGCAACAACAAGCAATGAGGAACAATTTCTCCAATAAAGCAAGTGGTAGGATGATTACTCAACGCAGTCCAATTGCATTGAGACAAGTGATTTATGGAACTGTAAGAGTTGGCGGCAATGTTGTTTTCATGGAGACAACATCAGGGACTAATGATGATAACGCTTTCTTACACATGATTATTGCCTTCGCAGGACATGAGGTAAATTCTATAGGACAAATATACTTAGATGATCATGCGTTACAGTTAGATTCAAACGGAGATACAGCTTCTAGTGATTCAAAGTATTATCAAAATAGTAGTCATGTAAGAATAATCAAAAAGTTGGGTACAACTACTCAAACAGCAGTAACAGAGTTAGTAAATGAATCTGATAACAAATGGACTAATTCTCATACATTAAAAGGTATTGCATATATTTATGTTAAGTTAGCGCATAACAATGACATATTCCCTAATGGCATTCCAAATATAACAGCAGTAATTCAGGGTAAAAAAGTTTTTGATCCCAGAAACAATACAACTGCTTTTTCCGATAATCCTGCTTTATGTATTCGTGATTATTTAACTAATAGTGATTACGGATTAGACACGCCTGCTACTCAAGTTGATAATGCAACAGTTATTGCTACTGCAAACCTTTGTGATGAAACAGTTACATTAGCAAACAATTCTACAGAGAAAAGATATACAGCTAACGGATCATTTGATACTGGAGAAAAACCAAACGATATTATAAATGAATTATCTACATCAATGGGTGGGCAGGTATCTTACTCTAGTGGAAAGTTTTTTATATTAGGAGCAAAGTATCAAACGCCAGTTAAGACATTTACAGAAGCAGATTTAACATCAGGTATAACAGTAACAACTAGAAAAAGCAGGAGAGATCAGTACAACGGAATAAAAGGTGTATTTGCAGATCCAGATAATTTATATCAGCCTACAGATTTTCCTAGCTATCAGTCCTCAACATTTCTAAGCGAGGATCAAAACAGAGAGAATTATAAAGATGTAACTTTCCCTTTTACAACATCGCACACAATGGCGCAAAGGTTAGCAAAGATCGATTTGTTCCGCTCTAGGAATCAAATATCTGCAACCTTAAAATTAACCATGAAAGCATTTGATTTAAGAGTAGGCGATACAATATATGTAACCAATACTAGATTAGGTTGGACTAATAAAGTTTTTGAAGTTGTAACATGGCGATTGTCTGTAGATGCAGATGGGAAAATAGGTGTTGAATGTAATGTAAAAGAAACTACATCAGGTGTATATACTTTTTCATCAAGTGAGGAGCGTTCCAAAATTGTAGCCCCTGCAACGAATCTTGTTAACCAATGGACTGCAACACCAATTACAGGTATGTCTTTAGCAGAACAAAATCCTATTTCAGAAGATGGAACGACTGCAAGACAAATTAGAGTATCGTGGACTGTTCCTGCAAACGCATACAGCCAAGATAGATATATTGTAAGAGTCAAGCTATCATTAGCTTCAGATAGTGAGTATGTTTATAACGAAACTACAGAGAATTATTATGTCATATCTAACTTGCCATCTAACCTTTCTCCAACTAATTCAACTACAGGGCTTTTACAGGATGGAAGTTACACCATAGGAGTTGCATCAGTAAATAACGCAGGTGTTATAAGTGCTTATACAAGTCAAACTATAATTCTTCAAGGAATACAAAGTTACAGTAACACAGTTACCTTTACTATTACTGGTGGCAAACAAAAAATTATACTTAACTTAAATCTCCCAAATCCTACAAGTGCAAGTTTAAATACTAGGCGTTTGATAAACCGATTCAGTTACGTTGAAATATGGAGATCCACGACACAAAACAGGGCAAATGCTGTGTTAGCAGGTCGATCGTATGACAATGTTTTTATAGATGATGAATTGTTATCTACTACACTTTATTATTATTGGACAAGATCAGTTGATAAATTCGGAAATGCAGGAGATTATTATCCGGCAAGCGCTACAGCAGGATTATCAGGATCAACATTAAGAAATCTTGCAGATGAGATAGCAGATGGAATTGTAACAACTGCAAAGTTTGCACAAAGTATTTCTGTAATAGATGTAGTTTCAAGTTTGCCAACTAGCGGAGCAAGTCAAGGAGATGTTGCATTCCTTACTACCGATAATAAATTATATAGATATACAGGTACACAATGGACTCTGGAAGTAAATGGAACAGATATAACAGATAACAGTATTAGAACTGCTAAGATTGTTGCAAATCAAATCACAACAGGTTTACTAGCTACTGGGGCTGTGAGTACAGATCAACTTGCGGCAGGGGCAGTAAGTGCAGATAAGATTGCGGCTAATGCTATAACTGCGGAAAAGATAGCTGTTAATTCAGTAGCGGCAAATAAAATAAGTGTAACTTCATTGTCTTCCGTGTCTAATGTTTTAGGCGACATTTCATCAGGAGGTTCGTTCTCTACTAATGGTAGAGGTGCTACAAATGGAGGAGTGCAATTAGGATTGCTTTCGGATACCATAGCAGGTTTTGCATCGAATGTTCCAATGATTAATATGGCGGCACAAGCAACTCAAGTGACTATACAGACAGCAAATTTACAAAGGGATAGTAAAGCGACAAACACTTCTGGAACAATAGCATTTCTATCTCAAGCATCAGGGCAAGACGGAACCAAACATTCAATAAGAGCGCAGAATACCACAGCAGGAACAAGTGTTGTTTGTGGAGCAGATAGTACTGCTTATGATGTTGTAGCAGATGGCAAGGGAAGAATGTTTGCGGCAAATGGTTTCCAAACATTTACAGGAGCGCACTTAGCCTTTGTTGCAAAAACTCAAACACTTAATGTTGGAGATATAGTTGTTGATGATGCTGTAAAAATTAGGGAATCAATCAATACAGTTATTACATCTATACAACAAAGTACAACAAGTAATGATAAAAAAGCTGTTGGTATTTACACAGGAGATCGTTTTGCTTACAACGAGATGGAAATAATGACAGGATTTCTACAGTCCTTGCCAATGAATGAAGTGTTGGAACTGAGTCAATACGATTGCATAATGATGAACTCATTAGGAGAGGGGCAAGTAAATGTTTGCGGAGAAAATGGCAACATTGAAAAAGGAGATTTGATTACAACAAGCAACACAACTGGTAAAGGAATGAAACAGGCAGATGACATTATAAGGAATTATACAGTTGCTAAAGCTAGGGAAGATGTTATCTTTTCAAGCGCAAGCGATACTGCTATGATTGGTTGCATCTATTTATGTGGATAATACTATGGATAGGAAACATATAACTATTTCAGAATCAGAACTGCAAAAGATGTTGCAATGTGCTTCTGAGCAAGGGGCAAAAAAAATATTACTGCAACTAGGATTAAGCGATGAAGAAGCAGGAGAGGACATAAGAGATCTAAGGAGTTTGATTGATGGTTGGAGAACTGTAAAACGTACTGCAATAAAAACTGCTACACAAAGTTTTGTAGTTGCTATCTTATCTGCGCTTGCAGTTGGCGCATTCTTTAAATGGTTTGACTGATGGGGAAACTATCCAACATCCAACAAAAGAAACTAGGCGGCTTGTTAGCAATAAACGAGGGTAATACTACTCACGATGAGATCATTGAGATCTTATTGGAAAAAGGTTTTATAGAAAAAAAAGAAAATGGCTTCCAGATAACAGATTTAGGAAGCCAAGAAAAACGCAGGCTTACTATTTTGGCAGGTTTGATGATGGAGAAAAATTGAGATCCGTGCCTTGTTTCATATCATAATATCTAAACCTCACTTGCTCAGAATTTACAGAACTTACATAGTCCTCAAACTCTGGTATATCCTCTCGGTTTACAAGGTAGCAAGTCGCAGACTCATCCATAATCTCTGTAACCGCTAATAACATATTCGTAACACCTAGCTTACTTAAAAATCCACTTTGTTTCTCCTCTGGATTAATTGGTTTCAATCTATATGCAAACATATCATCTCCCTAAATGATCATATAAGAACATACATTTATGTTCTAACTCTTGAAATGGAAAGTCCTCTAGCGTTGCATCATTCCTGCCTAAAGTATATCCATCATCTCGACCAAGGCTGTATGCCGTTTCAAACAGTTCTTTTATATCTCCATTAAAGGAGTTCATAAAAAAGAAACAAAGCAGTACACCAACAATAAAACTTAATGTTTGCGACATAATGCCCCCTTGTTAAGTTGCTCTATCAGATAACGTGGTACAACATCTTTTACTACGCCATTATGATCAATCTCAATAAGGCAAGTTATATCAAATAATCTTCTAGGATGGAGAGTGTATCCAGACTCGTTTAAGTGTTGCTCACACAGTTCCGCATCTGTAATCATGTGGAATATATCTGATATGTACTGAATATTTTTGAGAGGGTACAAAGTCTCTGTGATGGTAAATCGGTTACATATATGGGCATCAAACTCTGTATCAGTTTTAAACCTCGTTAGAGCCTTTATTTCAGCATAATTCTTAATGATGTATAGTAAGGGCTTCTTTTGTTCAAACGTGCCTTTAGGAGTCCTCTCAAGGCGTTTAAGCAGGAAAATCTTGTGCATTTGTAAATCTCCTATTTGTGATTAGATGAATACTGCTCTAATAGTACTTTTACTGCTATCTCATCTCTTCTGTTCATTTTGTGCTTGCCTACTTCAATACAATGCACAGAGGAACGATGGGCAAAGCCTAGGATATCTGCTACCTCTTGTTGAGATAGGTTGTTATCCATTCGCCACTTTTTAAGATTGAATTTTTTGTAACGCATTTTTATCCTTAGTAATTAAGAACGCTCTATCATTGCAAGTAACTATAGGAAGTTCCATTAACTGCTCAAATGTTAAGTTCTCAACTTGAGATTCAGTTAACTCAAAACACTCATAGCCTTCTTCCATATATTTTTGCAAACTTTGAGTACTGTTAAAAGGGTTAGTCATTCCTAACATTTTTCTCCTCATCCTCTAGTAAAATTAATAAACGATTAGCATATTTAATTAACTTGCGTATATCTGAGGATTTGTTTTTTTCTCTATATCTCCAGATATACTTACCGATGTTACACACATAATGCGCTTCTGCTCCTTTCTTGTTTTGCGCTAAAACTTCCAACCAATCCCAACACTCTGTTTGAAATCCTTCTGAATCTTTTTTGATGTAGTAATTGGGATTATCGGATTCTTTTTTACTGGAAGCCATGAATATAGATCTTTCCAAGATCAGGAACAATATCTCTAGCTTCTTCCTCTTTAAGCCAAGTAACATGACGATTCACAAACTGCAAAAGAAATTCGTGATCGTATCTCCTGACTGGTCTTTGAGAAAACTTGTCTTGCGCTACCAGAACACTTGTACCTGCGTATGGTTGGTAGTTCGGGTACATTTGAAAGTAAGAGTTTGGTTGTAGTACGCCACTATCATCAACATACATTACCAACCTACATTTCTTATCTATCTCTCCAAGCTGTACCACATTGAAAAACATAACAGGATGATGCTTACTTAACAATGTGATGATCTTATCATTCTGCGTTTCAACTGTACGCTCGTTATCAAAGTGATCCTTACGAAATGTTTTTGTTTTCGGATCAATAACAATCAATGGGGCAACTGCTCTACTGGGAAATCCTTTGTACTCATCCATTCATATACTCCTTCTGGTTTAACAGGTTTAGTGCGTTGTAATAATCTGCTACTGCTAGATCTAATTCTCTAAGGGATCGATCTGTGTTAAGCGCTTTGTTTTTTATTAGGCTTATAAACATTCTTATAATAAGAGGGATAATATATTTATAGCCAAAGGTTCTAAACAATTTCTTCCTTGCTTTATCATCCACGAATGAACCCTTTTCATAAACATCTAAAACATCTTGAATGGTAGCTGTCTTAAACATATAAACAGATCTATAACCAGATCCATCATCCTCATCAAGTGCATAATTTAATCTAAAATGGTTCTCCAAAGTAAAATGCGCTTCCATAAAAATCTCTTTACGATTTCCATCACAATTGAAGAAACCCTCAACTGGCAGGATGTCAACAAAGTCTACATCACATTGTTTTAAAAGATACTGATGCAGATCGTGCATTGAAGAATCCAGTCGAATCAACTTGTTCAAATGGATAGCTTCTAACTCATTGTGCTTTTGTTCTAAATTCATTTTTAAATCTCCTTTTTAATAACCTTCTTCAAAACCTCGTACATCGGCATAATAACTTATTTCACAAGTTGAGCAAACTGATTCGTAGTAATCGTATGAAAATTGGATATCACACAACTCATCGGCTCTGAGTGCTTTTTTGCACATACTACAAGCAAATGGCTTTACCTCATCTGCATCAAACACTTTATCAAAAGGCACTTTAGAAACTACACCTTTTCTCTCAACTTCAAAAGTAACATTTTCGTTTTTGCCGCCAATGGTAGCAAACATATGCTTTACTTTATGCTCACGAAAACCATCTTTGGTTTCAATGAAAACTGAATCGCCTATGTTGAATTGATGCCATGTTTTAACTTCACTCATTTTTAAATCTCCTAAATTGTTCACAGTTCTATGGTCTTACATTTGTTGTCGTTTGTCAACAATTAATTTCATCTCCCCAAGAATCCCATCCACAAGCCGTTTGCCGAGCAAAGAGTTCTATTCTGGGTAGATCTCCGCACAGAGTAACAATGCGATCCCTGACGATATCAGGCTTTTTGCTATGCTCCTCTACAGGGGTATCAATCACGCTATGTACGCCTGCGTTAACTCGCTTTGGGTTTCCCTTGGTTGCTAACAAACAAATCTCTGCGTTTGCTCTAGTCCAGTTTCCCATACCCCAAAACCAAGAGTCCTGCTTTTTGTTTTTCTTAACCCAAGTAAACCCAACTGTTTTATATTTGAACCCCCAATAATCGATCACTTCCATAACGTCATTTAACTTAGGCATGGTTATCCAAAGGAATAGAACGCAATCATTAGCCGATATGGTTCGGACAGGCAACGAGCAGATCCAGTTCTGATCTTGCAATTGATATTTATAACTTGCTCCACGTTTGCCTGCGGATGCTTTATCTCTATACGACCAAGGGGGATCAGCGTAAATGATGTTGTATTGTTTTTTTGGAAAAGGCATCAACACTTTTTATTCCAGTATTCTTCATACAACGCATACCATAGTTTTCTTACTTTAGAATTTGTTGCTATCTCTTTACGGCTTTGAATTTCTAAGTAACGCTTTAATGCGTTTCCTACACTCTCTGCATCATTCGGATCTAAATCCATTCCTTTTGTTTTTAAAAAGAATCCAAACTCGTTATCTTTGCAAAGTAGAACTACATTTTGTACGAGGTTCTTTTCTGGATTAGTCAATACTCTAACTGGGTTTGTTTGCAACCTAGCAACAGCAACCCATACTTCCTCAGATGGTATTGGTATCCCGAACTTACTAACTAACTCTGTTGACTGTTCTATGGGTATCTCAATAACCATTTGTACAACTGATCTACTCTTAACAGTTTTAAAGTCAGCATAAGTACCTTTGATTGCTATTCCATCTTCCATATTAATGTACCTTCCTAAGTAAATTGTAATCGTGATAAATAGTACCTAACTCTTGATTGCCAACCCATTTATCTTTAATCCATATTGTTTTACCATTTCGTAAATGTCTCCAATGCCCTCTGCGTTGATGATATCTTTTTGGAGATCCGTTTGCATCTGGATTTGGCTCTCTTGTTTGTATTTGATTTGGTAATGACAAGTTCAACACTTTGTATTCTGAGTGTGGAATACGTTTTAGTCCTTTTGAGTATTGAAGTTGTTTAGATCGATCTATGGAGTTTTGTTCTACTAATTCTGATTGGTTTAAGATATCAAGTAGTGTTAAAACAAAACGTGCATCTCCATTATAAGAGTTATGAAACATTTTACTATTCTCTGCTTCTTTTTGCATTTGACTCATTTCCTCTGAGGAATAAATTAAATAACTCATCATGTGATTAAACATTTGTATTCTTTTTGAAAAATCTAACATCTCTTTTGGAACAGTTGTTTCAATCATATCTCTGCCATTTTTTGTAAACCTTTTGCCAGTATCTTGTGCAACTGTTTGTAGATAATTATCTCCAAGCATAGTTACCATTAACTCTTGTTGCATTTTCTCGTAATCGCTAGTCATTTTTTCTTTATCTGCATTTTTCCAAGTATTAATGTACTCATCAGTCATTCCTTGCTTTTTATACAAATCTATTGTTGCTTCAAGATCAAACTCTAAAGGTTTCACAGGGGAATACATAAAAGCAAAAGGATTTAGTACAAGTACGTTAGGCGGCAAATTAAACTCTTTATTTTTCCAATGTGGAATGTACAATTCATATCTGCTTAATGATGAAAATTGACTAAACACAAACATAACCTCTCCATCAGGATGACGTAATGTTTGTATATAATATCCAACTCTATAAGGTAACTCGGATTCATCTAACATCATGTTGTAACCATCATTAACCATATAATCATTTAAAACTCTCGCACGATGTATCTCATTCCATTCAATAAACACTTCTTCATAAGAGGGTCGTGCATTAGAAAAACGTGGTAATAATTTACTGGGTTTTTGAAAACTTGAATGTATTACACTCTCTACTAATCCATTGCTTATGTGAAACTTTGGTACAGCAGAAAACATATCTATAAAAGATTTACGTTTTCTCTCTTGTTCTTTAAACCAAATTTTATTTTCATTTCGATCTTGAGATCGTGATTTCGTATGATAATGCGCTATCATTTCAGGATTGTTAAGCGCCATAAGGATCTCATCAGCAAGCCTAGATTGATTTCCAAACTCTTTACTATCTTTTAATATTTGTAATTTTTTCCTGCGCTTTCTTTCGGAATTAGATATACGTTTCTTTGCCATTATTAAATCTCCTAAGTTTTTTTGTAGTATATATTAGATGTTGCTAAAACTCAACTATAAAAACTTTCCATCATTGTATGGACTATCTATCCAGAACTCTAATGCTTTGCGTTTTCCAAAGGTTCTATCATCTGCGGTTCGTTCAAAAAAGTTATCTTCATTTCCATTATGATGTAATGCTCTATGATGATGAGAGCATAAGGGTACAATGTTTTCATCTCCGCTTTTCATTCCCATACCCCTATGCCCATTCCAAGGTCTCATCAAATGGTGCGCTTCTATCAAACCATCACACTCTAAAGTAAAGCTAAGGATACACTTGTAATTGTGTACCCACGCTAAATGCTTTTTGTTTTGATAACGCCTAGAACCCATCTTCAATTTTATCTTCTAGCTTTGGTTTAAAATCTTGTTTTTCAAAATCAGCAGGATCACTTAATGCGATTCCAAAAAACGGCTTACCCTCTTTGTTGATTTGTCTCCACATGGATAATCTTTTAAATGGTTCGTTCTCTACCTCACGCCATTGCAAAGGAGATGATATGCGCCCTTGAAAGTCAGGTTGCTTATCTACTTTCTTATCATTTCTAAATGCAACCCCGATTTGCCCATATACCTCACATAATGTTTTACCATTTGCTGTTGTTACTTTTTTAATGATAACGCTTGTGGTTTTTCCATCTATATCTAACTTGCCTGTCATTACAACAAGATCTTCTTCTGGTTTAGATGCAATACCTGAGTTTGGTTTTTCATTCTTCAATTGTCTCTCCTAAGTTTAATAATTCGGCAATAGCGCCCCTAAGTACATCCTGATCTTTTTTAGTCAGCTTAACTTCATTACGCTCTACTAACTCGGCAACTCTTTTAATCTCTTGTTCATTATATTTAAACAGAGAGTTATCTTGTTTAATCTGTTTAGTGATTGAAGTACCCCAAGATTTGATAGTAGTAAACGTACCTCTCTCTCCCATCTCATCATAAACGCAATATAACTCTGGCGGCATTGAATCAACACCATCTTCCCCTGCTTTACCAGTATCAGCATGATCAACTTCTCCAGTAGAGATTTTAAAAGTGCTACGCATAAAAAACTTTTCAGCGTAAGAAAGTGCCGCTCCTGATGTTTGCCCCCCTTTGAGATATGGCAATACTACACTTCTTTTACCTGCTTCCCATATATCTCCATCTTCATGGACAATAGTAAAACTAAACACAGAGTGTAATAAGTTATTCTCAACTTTGCTTGATACTTCATTGCAAGCAATGGCAATACCATTCTTACTCAATAAAGATCTCACTAAGTCATAATATCCATCAATAGATAAGTACTTATAATTAGCGTGTTTGTTTTTTGCATCGGGTGCAGTCCTTGTTACAGATTTTTGGATCTCAATGATTGCTTTTGCAATCTTATGGCTTATGCTCATTTACTTCTCCTTTTTAAATTTCCCAAACTTCCTTTGCTTTTGCTCTTGTTACATCTCCCCACATCCAATGATCTAGATCTGGATGTACTAATTTGCAACATTCAAATATATCATCGCTATGCGACAATACAGCCTTTAGAGAATTTGTTGCTCTCTCTAAATCTTTATACGCATTATCTACATTTGTGATCTTAAATGATCTCACTTCCTTGCGTGTGATGTAGTCAACGTGTGGATCTTTTTTGGTTGCCTTGCTATACAAACTTAACTGTCTTTGTGCCTTGCGTGTTACGACTACTGGTGCAACTCTAGTTGTTTTGATGTCTCTTACATAATCTTTATAAAGCAAATCAAAGTAACCAATAAAGGGTACTTCTATACCATCCATTTGCCATTCAATCTTACCTTGAAACTCTAACGGCTTAGATGTAAGCGTTCTATAAAATGCTCTACCTACTTTTACATAATCAACAATTGTATCTTTTTCTTTTGCAACTTTAACAGCATCAAGCATATCTTCACTCTGAGATTCATTCTCCTCAAATGTATCTATAGCTTTATCAATTGCTTTGCTCTCTGTGTAATCTTCATTGAATATAATTCCTGTTAAGGCTTCATCAACTGCGATTCCTCTCCACGCAGATGGACCTGCTACTTTGTCTTTTATTCCTGCGATTTTTAAAAGTGCTAGGGCAGGTTGCTCTACCCATGTATTTATTGTTGAAGCGGATAAGTATTCAATGTTATGCTTTTGGAATACGTTTGGTAAAATCATTATTGAGTCTCCTAAATTATTGGCTCTTAAATCAAGTATACTACATATAGTAAAATATCGGACAAAATAATTTGAATAAATTTAATGCAAAGAAAACATACGTTGATGGGTATAAGTTCGATAGTAAAAAAGAAGCTAACAGATATACAGAGTTAGCGCTATTATTGAAGACGGGATACATCAAGGATCTTGAGTTACAGCCTAAGATCCCATTAGTTGTTAATGGCAAAAAGATTGGTAATTACATTGGGGATTTTCGTTATTTTTGCAATCAAACTCACAAAATAATCTTAGAGGATGTTAAGTCTCCAATTACAAAAACCCCTGTATATAATCTAAAAAAAAAGATATTATTAACATATAAACAACCAATCATAATAACAGAAGTTTAAGCCCATCTGGGCATTAACCCAGAAGAGGCTTACATGATAGATCCGATGACGGCTTTTACGGCTGTATGCACCATTTGGAAGGGAATTGAAAAAGGAGTTAAGGTTGCCCAAAATGCCGAAAAGACTATGGGGCAACTCAAAGTTTGGGCAGAGAAAGTTGCAGATTTGCAGTTTGTAATCTCTCAGGAAGAAGAGAGAATGAAAACGCCCAAGATGTTTAGAGGTAAATCTAAGAAAAGCGATCTAGGGCAAGCCTTTGATCTTTACATTGCTAAAGAAAAATTGAAGGAACAAGAGGCGGCTTTGAAACATCTTTTTTATTGGGGAGAACTTCACTTCAAGGGCGCTAAAGGTTATGCCGAGATAATGCGACTCAGGAGAGAGGTGCGTGAGCGTAGAGAGATGGAGGTCTATCAAAAACAGCGTAAAATTGCTAAAATAAAAAGGTTATCCATAGAGATAGCCATTGGGCTTTCAGCTACATCTTTTGCATCTGCATTTCTCTATTATTCAGCGAAACTTATAATGGAGTATGCTAAATGATCACGTTGTTATCTACAGTAGTAAGTTTCCTAGCAGGGGGACTACCGAAACTACTGGATTTTTTCCAAGACAAATCCGACAAAAAACACGAACTAGAACTCATGGCAATGCAGGTTCAGCGAGAAGCAGAAATGGCTAAAGTTGGTTATCTGGTGCAGGAGAAGATTGCGGAGATTGAATTAGAGCAAACAGCAATACAGGAAACTTCAGAGTTAAAGCAAAGCATTTATAACCACGATATACAGATTAGCAAGGGCGCTAGTCAATGGGTAATCGATCTGCGATCATCGGTGCGACCTGTTATCACATATTGTATGTTTGGGCTATTGTGTTTCATCAATGTGTTTGGATGTTGGTATGCTATGAAGCAAGGAGTTGACTTTGCAACTGCGATCAGTCTGCTTTGGTCAGAGGAAACAGCAATATTGTTTGCCTCAATCATTAGCTTCTGGTTTGGCGGCAAGGCGTTCAGTAGGAAATGATACTTACTAAAAAAACGATCAAAATGATCAAACACCATGAGGGTGTTAGGTATAAACCTTACAGAGATGTTGTTCACTTGTGGACTGTAGGATGTGGACATTTGATGTACAACGATCAGTACAAGTTATCCGGCAAAGGTAGGGAAGCATACCAACTGCACCAGAACGACAACAGGAGGTTCTCAGAGGAGGAAGTAGATGAGTTACTTAGGAAAGATCTTGCAAGATTTGAGCGAGGGGTTAGGCGGTACATTACTGTATCTCTTACCGACAATCAATATGGCGCTCTTATTAGTTTTGCTTTCAATGTTGGTTTGGGAAACCTACAGCGAAGCACTCTGCGCCAAAAGGTTAACAGGGAAGAACACGAGCAAGCATCAAAAGAATTTTTGAAATGGGTAAGAGCAGGCGGCAAGGTATGGAAGGGATTGGTACGCAGGCGTAAGGAAGAATCGGAGTTGTATCTATCGTGAACGCTTTAGCGCTCACATTAGCATTGAGCGTTAACAGCGTTAATTATTCCGTAATGCCAAAAGAAAATTTATTTCAATGCAGGTTGCTTACAGTTTATGAAAATCGCTTTGATCAATATCGCCTAGGTGTGAAACCTCAACACATCTGTGTTTATAAATGTACAGATGTTCATACACAGTTTGAGTGGTACGAAAAAAAGAATAAAAATAAGGGTTGTAAAATTAGGAAAAAACTATACAAAATGTAATTGTTGCACTTTAGTATGAAGTAGCTTAAACTACTGATAAATATAAACTTTCGAGTCAAAAATGAAAAATAAGCCGTTGACAAATGCGGAACTAGAGGAAGCTGTAAAAGTTTATAATGAGTGTGGTGGGATATCATCTAGAGCAAGTCTCAAACTTGGGATACCAAATTCAACTTTTAGAAACCGCTTAGATATAGCGAGAAAGCGAGGGTTCGATGTATCTCCAAAGGATACAAACATCATTGCAGATCTTGAAGGAGAGATCCGCACTTTAAAAGCGCAACTAAAAACATTCAAGCAAGATGAAGTAAATCAAAATTATGTAAAGCGCAAAATAATAAAACTTGCACAGTTAGAACCAGAGATTCCAAGTTGGTTAAAAAAAGCAGATGAAAAATCAAAAGTTAGTGGAGTGCCTACCCTTTTTGCTTCTGATTGGCATTGGGGAGAAACAGTTGATCAACAACAAATAAACAATACGAATAAATATGATTTAAACATTGCTCACAAACGAGCAAGGAACATGATTGAGATCGCAACAAACCTGCTAAAGCAAAGATTCAACAAACCAGAGTACTCTGGAATTGTATTTGCTCTAGGTGGAGATATGGTATCAGGAGATATACATGAGGAATTATCTATAACAAATGAAGTTGAGATGATGCCTGCGGTCTTAGATTTATGGGGAGTCCTTATTTGGTGCGTAGAAAGATTAGCAGATGAATTTGATAATGTTTTTATTCCTGCTGTAGTTGGTAATCATGGTCGCAATACACAAAAGATAAGAAATAAAAACAGAGTGCATACAAGTTTTGATTGGCTTGTTTATCAGTTCCTAGCAAAACATTTTGAGAAAGACGAAAGAGTAAAATTCCACATTGGAGATGGTGCAGATGTTTACTACGAGGTTTTCAATCATAGATATTTGCTTACTCATGGAGATCAATTCAGAGGTGGAGATGGAATGATTGGTGCATTAGGTCCGATTATTAGAGGGGATCATCGTAAGAGAACAAGGAATGCCCAGATCAATTTTGAGTACGATACAATGTTGTTAGGACATTGGCATCAGCTAATACAGCTACAAAGACTTATCGTAAACGGATCTTTAAAAGGTTACGATGAATACGCATACATTAACAACTTTCCATTTGAACCGCCTAGGCAGGCACTTTGGTTAACTCATCCAGAGTACGGAATAACTTTTAGTGCGCCTATACTGGTTGATAACTTTGAGCGAGTTAATCAATCAGAGTGGGTCAAATGGAAATGAAGTTTACAGATAAATCACTTATGTTTATTTACTTGTTAATATGCACTTTGAAACCATTTAATAGATGGCGTATGCCTAGTGTAGAGAAAGTTGATTTTCAAATTTATGAAAATAAAACAAATTTTGGAGAGTTTGAACCTCCTAACATATTGCGGATCTCAAAAATTACGAATACTACTTTGTCTCTTTTAGTTGAGACAATGGCGCATGAAATGTTACATTTGCGCTTATATAGTATAAACTGTAACAGTTGGGGTAAGCATGATGGGGTCTTTAGGAAATTATCTAAAGATATTTGTAAACAACTTGGATATGAATATGAGGAGTTTTAAATGACTCAAGAAGAAAGGGAAGCAAGGTATCCTGCTTTAACTCAAATGGTAGAAAAAATGGATCAATCGTTTGAAATATTAAGAGAGGTACATAACAATCAAAATTATGTACAAACTCTGGAGCAAACTGTTCATTCATTAACTGGCAAACTTCAGGAAACAAGACAAGAAATTTCTAATTTGAAAAATACAAAATAAGTTGTAAGATATAAGTTAACCGACCAAAGGAGATAACTATGTCATTCGAAGCCTTAACTTGGGCTAATCGGCAGAGAGTGGGATCACCTACGCAAAAATTAGTACTGCTGTTATTAGCTAACATCTCAGATCAAAGCGGTAAATCTTTTCCATCACATAAATATTTAGCGGCTCATAGTGAGTTAAATGAGCGTACTGTGGTGCGTTGCCTAGACGATCTACAAAAAAAAGGATTGCTAAAAATAACACCTAGATTTAAAGATAGCAGGCAAACTACAAACCTTTATGAATTATCTTATAGGGGTGGCACAGGATCACCCACGGGGGTGGCAGAGAGTACACCCCAATATACTAAAGTAAATACACAAATACACGCAAAGGAGATATATACAAAAGAATTCCAAGAGTTCTGGGAATACTACCCACGCAAAACAGGAAAATTTCCTGCGAGTAAAAAATATCAAAAACTCATTACTGATAAAGTAATCAAGCCAGATCAAATATTAAAGGCGGTTAGAAATTATAATGAGTACACAAAAAACACAGAGAAAAAATTTATTCCATACTGTGAAACGTGGTTGAACAAAAGATATTTTGAGGAGTACATTGATAAGAAAATTGTTACTAACACTCTTAACTCACTTGCAGGATAATTACTATGTTAGAAAAATTTGGAATCAATTTAAGCAGAACAAATATTGGTAGTCATAAAACAAAATGCCCTGAATGCAAAAATACTCGTAAGGCTAAAAACTCTAGTGATATGCCTTTAAGCGTTACTCTCAATGCAGATGGTACGGCAGTTTGGAATTGTCATAATTGTGGGCATACTGGTGGGTATCGACCAGACAATGTAAAAAGTTTCCAACCTAAAAAGATTGAATATAAAAAACCTCAAGAGCCAAAAACAAAAAAAGTAACGGATGAATTAGAGGAATGGTTCAAGGGTAGATCAATTAGCAAGGAAACTATGCAACAGTTTGGAATTTACAAAACAGAATTTTATTTTGATAAGGAGAGAAGTTGTTGTGCGTTTCCTTACTTTGTTGATGGAGAGTTGATCAACATCAAGTACCGAACCAGAGATAAACAATTTAGACAAACACCTCAAGCTAAAAGAACATTGTTTAACATTGATAGAGTTAAAAAACATTGGGAAGAAAGTAAAGTAAAAGAAATTATTTTTGTTGAGGGGGAGATGGATGTACTTAGTTGTTATGAAGCAGGAATAAGTTACGCAGTTACGTTGCCTGATGGTGCGCCCTCAGAAGCAAAGTTTGTTGAGGATGATAAAAGGTTTGATGCTCTTAACAATCATCCTTGGTTAAGTGATGCAGATAAAGTTATTGTTGCAACCGATAACGATAAAGCAGGCAAAGCATTACAACAGGAGTTAGTACATAGGTTCGGTAAGGACAAGTGTTGGTTAGTTGATTGGGGAGAGTTCAAAGATTGCAATGAGGTTTTGCAAAAAGATAAAAGTAAGATTGCAAGTTGTTTAGCAAAGGCAGAACCATTCCCGATTGATGGATTATTTTTAGTTAAAGATTATAGGGATGATGTTTTGCAATTGTATGATCATGGACAACGCAAAGCATTATCAACTGGCTTTGAAACATTAGATCCTATTTATAAAATTATGCAAGGTACATTCCATTTAGTAACTGGTGTACCGAATCATGGTAAATCAAATTTCTTAGATCAGATTGCAGTTAACCTTGCGATGAAACATGACTGGAAGTTTGCAGTATTCTCTCCAGAGCATTCAACTTCAATGCACTTACGCAGACTTATTGAAAAGATTTGCAAGCAACCTTTTGATAGAGGTCCGACTGAGAGAGTTAGTAGATCTGATGTAGAGATTGCCTTAAGCATTTTGTACCAGAGGTTTTATTTCATTGAGAGTGAACAAGAGACACCAGATATTCATTGGATATTGCATAGGGCGAAACAAGCGTGTATGAGGTATGGAGTCAAAGGGATTATCATTGATCCTTACAATGAGATCTGCGCTACTAGAGATTACAACAAAAGAGAGGATGAACATATTAGAGATGTTATCTCAAGCTGTAAGCAATTTTGCAGAGCGCACGATTGTGTTGTATGGGTAGTTGCCCATCCTGCAAAAATGACAAGAAACCAAGATGGAACAATTCCTGTTCCGACATTGTATGATGTAAGTGGTTCTGCTCATTGGAACAATATGGCAGATGTTGGTATAGTCATTCATAGGGACTTTGATACAGATACTACAAGGTTTATTGTGAGGAAAGTAAGGGAGCAAGGTTTGTACGGAAACATTGGAGAAGCGTATTTTAACTATGACGTAACAATGAAAACCTATCTGGAGCAAAAGCCAGAGGATGAAGTAACTAGCAGTACACAATATTACAATAGGGGGTAGCAAAACATTTGTACTTTTAGCGCAGAACTGTTACAATGGGTTACTCACTTTGGTCGGTGGGGATATTCTGTTTCATTAAAATCCTTTAGACTGCGCCCCTAATTTCACGGACATGGATTAGGGGCTTTCTTTTGGACATCAAAACTATTTACAACGAATTAGCAGAATCATACGATAAGCGATACCAAGAACCTATTCATATCATAGAAGAGAATATTGTTCTGGATAAGTTCTACAGGTTAGATCCAGTTCGTAAAGTCCTGAGTGTTGGAGTTGGTACAGGACAAGATATAACAGCGTTACAGCTTGATAGCGAAGGTTTCCTAGGTGTAGATATCTCCTACAAGATGTTGCAGATTGCTAGGCGGAACTATCCAAATTATCAGTTCCAAGAGATCAATGCTGTCGACGTTAAACAGGAGTTCGATACTGTAGTTGCCCTGTTCGGTGTAGTCAATTATATAACCTTGGCAAAATTCATAGATGTACTTAGCGCTGTAAATGCGAGCCAATGTTGCATCGTTACATACAACGTAGGGTACAAGCCTATCTATTTAAAGAAACACGATATAGAGCGTTATACAAAGCCTGAGATAGAGTTGGCGTTTAGGGAGAATAGTTGGTTATCAGATGTTGAGGGTTTAAGTTACCCATACGATACTCAGCACTTTGATATGGAACACTTGATGATGGATCAATGTTACAGCTTGGCTCACGAGCCGATAAGCAAAGCAAAGTATCTGCTAACCACAGCAGTAAAAACAAAATGGATCTCTTAATTGAAAAAGGGGCATTGCGCCCCTTAAATCAATATCGTTTTGGTTGGTCAGTTATTCGATACCAAACTTCCGTTTTACTTTTAAAGGAGCATCGTTTGATTTCTGTTCCTTTGGTAAAAGAGTCCAAACAGTATTAACAAAGTTGCATGACATCCATACAAAAACAGTTCCACCAATAAATACGATTGCACACGTTTGAATTACATCAAACAATCCGTAGTTCTGAACATCAGCCCAAATTGCTCCTGCGGCAATCATTACAACAGAGTTGATTAAAAACAAACTAATATAATTTACAGCTAAGTTAATTCTGGCTTTCATTTAAATCTCCTAAAGTAAATACAACACAAAAAAAAATACACCTAAACAAACTGATTCCAAAGTAAAGAATGGTTCTGATCTCCTAGGCTGTTCCCCCATCCGAGCAACAGCCTTGTATTCGGAGATCCCTTTACTCAAAACTAAACCTCTCTTGGTAAGTATCGTTTTCAATAGCGTGGTTTCTAGCTAAAGCAAGTGATGATACATCTAGATCAAAGTTGCGATAGCCTTGCAAGATCGTAGCAAAGTAGTGAAGTGATGGCGCTCCGATTGCTCCACGATTCATAGTGTAAGTCATACAAGTAAGTGTTCCATCTCTAGTTGGGTTTGGTAACTCAACTGTGCGTTTCCCATACAATGTTGGATAACCCTCGTAAGCATCTAGTGCCTTCTCACATTGCTCTGTGATTTCCCAAATGCCTACAGCTACACTTGCTCCCTGCTCTTCAACGATATCAGCTACGTTACGAAATACTAACTTCCAATCAGCTAGTACACCTGAGTAAAGTGGTCTAGCCAAAGGGCAACGATATTTCATCTGCCCTACGTTTAAGTTTGATCCGTAAGCAAGATACAACTTTTTCTTGCTTGGCTTGTTAGTTGGTTTAATGAGGTACATAGTAAATCTCCTTTTTAAATTAATCTAATTGAGTACCAGAAAGTGCTACTGCTCTATCCTTAAGAAACTGAGCCGCATCAGTAGGCACGTTACTAAACAATGACAACTGTTGGGCAGAGGAAGGAAACAACGCTCCAAACTCGGATATGAAGTCTTGATTTAACTGCTTTGTGTTTGGCACATAAAAACGATCCAACTCGATATTAAAGAAAGTTTTTACCACATTGCCGTTAGCATCAAGAATGTTCCACTTCCCCTGATGTCCTAATTCCTGATCTGGTGCATTACCTGCCCAAACCATTTTACCGCCTGCCTGCTCTACTTGTTGGCGAATCTCCTTAAATACTTTTCTACCTCTAGCTTTAAAGTTTGTAGTAAAACTCTTACCTAAACTTTTACTAGCTTGACAAAAACCTACTAAGAAATAAATCCAATTGGTAACCTTAGCAGAATCAAGCGTACCTGAATGATGGCGAAATTCAATTGTTCCATACTTAGCAAAGCTAGTAACATTAACTTTATAAAATCTATCGTGATAGCTTGATGGTAACTGTTGAAAGTTTTTTGCATCCGCAATTCTATTCTTCATGTAAGTATCATCATCTAAAGATTTTGTATAAGTGTTCATGTTACCCCTGCGAGACTCAGGCATAAAAGCATCGATCTTAGATTCGTTTTCACAGTAACGCTTAACAATATTTTTAACGTGATTGATTTCCATACCTAACCATGAGATATGAACATGAACACCACATGATCTATTTACAGTAACACCATCAATACTTGAAAGAGTATCAAGCATAACTTTGATAGCAGGTAAGTCTTGTGGGAATTTAAGTACTGGAGAAACTAACTCTAAGTCAGCACTTGCATCAGTAATTAATTTCCAATAATCGGTTGTGTTATGATTGTAACCTTGATCTCTAACAATCATATCTGTAGCGTTGCTAAGATATCTAGCTAGATCATACTTGCTCATGTTAGAGCCATTTCTAAATTCAATTTCTAAACCGAGTTTGATGTTTTCCATTTTTGAATCTCCGAGTTAATGTGTTGTGCCAATGAATACATAGTCGGTCATCTGTTGAATTTTGTCAACACATAAATATTATATCCTTAAAAAAAGTAGGGTTATTTCAATATATCCCTTATAGTAGAACGCTCTTCCTCTGTGATCGTATGCTTCTCGATCTCCTCGAAGATGCTGTTAATGTCAGATACTAATTTTTTAGTTTGTTGTTTTGTGATCCGTTTCTTAGGTTGTTTTTTAACTGTTGGTTTTTCTAAAGGTTTACGTTTTCGTTTTGGTTTTTCTTTAAGTGGAGTTTTCTTTTTTCGTTTATCGATCTCAATCGTTAAAGGTTCGTTGCTTAACTTCTCGTAAGCAAACACTTCCCAAGTTACAAACTTGTAATTACACTCATCACAAATTCTACGCCTTAAAATCTTTTGATCTTTTGCTCTCGTATCTGTTACTGTATACTTATTGAAGGTGTTGCATTTAGGGCAATTCATGTTGGTATTGTACACGCAAAGGAATTATTTATGTCTCAGGGAGAACCAATAAAAGTTGTTACTAGGAAAGTTGCAGATCTTATACCTTATGATCGTAATCCAAAGATCCATCCAGATTCACAGATCGCAGATCTTAGAGATAACATCAGGAGAGCAGGATTAAACAATCCAATTACGATTGATGAAAACAACAGAGTAATAAATGGGCATGGAAGGTTATATGCGATACAACAACTAGGTTGGGAAGAAGTAAGCTGTTCTATCAAATCAAATAAAACAGAGGAAGAAAAAAAGTTCATTGGAATTTCTGATAACAAGATTGCAGAGAATGCAACGTATGATAATGCTTTACTTTATCAAGAGTTAAAAGATATGGGAGAAGAATTAAGAGAGATCTCAGGAGCAAATGAAGATTTTAGAGCAATGGAATATCAACCGAATACAGAACCATCATTTGATTACAAAGAGGTCGATGATGATGACTTGGCAAAAGCAAGTGATAACATATACAACGCATTCGATGAACAGGGCAAGGATAAATCAGAAAAAGGTAAAGAGGTTGTTTGCCCTTATTGTGCAGAATCATTTAAAGTTGTGCTGTGAAATATATCGTCAGGACTTGTACAGGCAGAGAGGAGTTTGCAAAATATGTACAAGAGAAAATACCTGATGTAATCGTTAGCTTAGATACACAAAAGCAAGCAGTAAAAAATATTTACAATGCAATGCTTTTAGCAGGAGATGATCCTTGTATTCACTTTGAGGATGATATTTTAATTACGGATAACTTTAAACAAAAAGCACTTGCAGTAATTAAAGATAGACCAGATATGCTTGTGCAGTTTTTTAGTATGAGAAAAGCAGATCTTGAAATTGGTAGCAGGATTGAATCAGGTAGAACATTTCTTATGAGTCAATGTTTCTATACACCTCCGAAAATGAGCAGAGGAATAAAAAACTTTTACTTAAAATGGGATCGATTAACAACAACACATTCTCATAATGCTCATGGAGTAGATTTGTTAATACAAGATTATTTAAAACTCACAAAACAAAAGTATTACATTTATGTACCGAGTTTAGTTGATCATAGAATTTGCAAGTCAGCTATTGATCCAAGGCGTAGCACTAAAAGACAAAGTTTAACCTATAGGCAAACATAATGGATCTTAGTTGGGAATATAAACTAAATGGGGATCAAAGATCGAATCCTGTTGTGTACGTTAAGCAAGTTGAGGAAAAGTATGTAAGCAAGTTACCTTTTCCAAATGAACAGCAAATGTTAAAAGTATTTCAGGTAACAAAGTTTAAGAGACACACAAGCAGGTTAACAACATGGGGTAGAGAGTTAGATGGTTCTAACAATCCAGTTCTAAAAGATAGTCCTCATTGGATTGCTGTACGAAATGGAACGCCAATACATTATGATCCAAGATATCCTAGATATAGTCATCACTTGAAAGTAAGATGCGATGAGGGAGTATTTGTGCGAGGTATGAACAAGGTAGAGACAGAACTGAAGCGTGGAACATTCTACGTTCTGGATGCACACAGCCCACATCAAATACTTAATAAAAGTTTTTTTGATACATGGAATGTAGCGGTATCCATTGATAGTGATCGTATTTATGATTATCAGGAAGCGTTAGATATCTGTGTTAAGTATGCAGGAGAAAATACATTTATTTGAGGTGCTATGTCTTTTTTTGAATGTTTAGTTATTGGTATTAGTATTGCAGTAGGTATTTTCCTCTGGGGTCTTATGTATCTGATCGTGTTACTATGAAAATATATTTGAAAGAAAATGTGTTCGATGCTTGTTTAGATCGGTTGCGATATTTGTTTGATGAGTTTGATAAGATAATAGTATCGTTCTCAGGCGGCAAAGATAGTACTGTTATTTTTAATATGGCTATGATTGTTGCAAAAGAAAAAAACAAGTTGCCCTTGATTGTTATGTTTTTGGATCAGGAAGCAGAATGGCAAGCAGTTGTAGATTACACCAGAGCTGTAATGCAAGATCCTGGGGTCGAACCACATTGGTTACAAGTACCAATTCGTTTGTTCAACGCTACCTCTTCTAGCAAGCAATGGTTGCATTGTTGGGGAGAGGGAGAGCAATGGATGAGAGAAAAAGAAGATATTGCAATTAAAGAAAATAAATATGGAGTAGATAGATTTGTTGCGTTCTTTCCTAAATATCTTGATTATCATTTTCCTAACCAAAGCGTTGCTATGGTCGGGGGAGTACGAGCAGAGGAATCGCCTAACAGAAAAGGTGCGCTTTGCAATGATAGAACATATAAGCACATTTCATGGGGAAAGCTGTATAATAAAGATATAGGGCATTACATTTTCTACCCCTTGTATGATTGGAGTTATAAGGATGTATGGAAATCAATACATGATAATGGATGGAAGTATTGCTCTGTATATAATGACTTTTACAGGTATGGCATACCGCCCTTAAAAATGCGAGTATCTAACCTGCACCATGAAACTGCGGTGGATCAATTGTTTTACTTACATGAGATTGAGCCGGAGACATGGAGCGCATTACAAGTTAGGTTACAAGGAGTTAATCAGGCAAAACATATAACCAAGAGAGATTTATTTGCAATAAAAGAATTGCCCTATATGTTTAAGGACTGGCAGGAGTATAGAGATTACCTAGTAGATAACTTGATTGTGGATGATAAAGCAAAGCAGAAATTCAAAAAGCGGTTTGCAAGGCTAGATGAACTGTATGGCGATATGGAGAACATACATGATAGGCATCAGAATGAAATCCAATGTGTTCTAACAAACGATCACCACTTTATGAAACTAGAGAACTTTACAAGCCGACCAGAAACAATAAACTTTCGGAATTGGAAAAAGGGCAGGGATCTCGATT
>VTLG01010994.1_pt1 | contig 49797 bp, 93 predicted proteins | sample 4694571 | NCBI WGS metagenome assembly VTLG01 (sample SAMN12604809, study PRJNA352737) | marine metagenome | biome: ENVO:00000447; feature: ENVO:00000209|ENVO:00000569|ENVO:01000036; material: ENVO:00002151; isolation source: viral sequences binned using virsorter ... | reverse complement strand
CATCGTGAGACAACGACTCGGGAAGACTGACACTTGGAACCATCAGAACCAGCGTCATCCGATTTCCCTTCATCACATCCCGGCAGTTTGAAATTGCCTGACGGACAGTTGCGTTCTCTAGGTGATCCTGCGCGTTCAGCATTAAGCAGAGCGTCCGTGGCGGCATGTCCATCACCGCTTTCAACGCCGCAACAGGATGCGCGAGCATCTCGCCATCGATGCTTTTTTCGAGCATGACCTCTCCGCCCTGTTCGTTTCCTGCCGACAACCCCCGAGCCGAATCCCAAACAAAGATCGGCGGGGCGTTTCCGTTAAACGACTCGATCACCGAACGGGTCATTCCCGCCTGATCTGGTGTCGAGACCGCAATCAATGGAGTCGACACACGGCGAGCCAGTTTGATTTCTTCTGGTACCGTTCTCTGTTTCACCTTCGCCATTCAGACATCCCCCTCCCTGAGAATTTCCATCCTCACTATTTCGGCCTCCTCCTCAAGCCGAGTCTCTTCCCGAGTTTTCCAGCCGTTCTCTCGCTCTCTCCGAAACCGAAAAACCCGACTCTCTAATTCTGACGGCTCAATCATTCTCACATCTCCCCTGAGCCATTCAAGGAACAGACCCGCTTCTTCGGCGCTCTCGAAAAACGGCCCGAACACTGTGTCCGTCGACGAGCAAAACAGAACCGCTTGCTCGTGAGTCGAACCGTTCTCATGTCCGACAAAAATCCTAACGCCCATGATTGAGCGCCTCTAGCTCTCTCACTCTGATTTCCAATTTCGCCGCATGAATAATTAAGTCCTTAACGGCGAGCCTCCAAGAGTCCTCCGACCGATCCAATTTCAGCAAGTCCTCAACGGCATCAGTAGTGGGCCGTGGAAGATGCGCGTACGGTCCCCAGTTGTTTGGGTTAATACTGAAGAATCCATCCTCGCGATCCGGTGCCATCTCGCTACCCCCCTTTTGCATTATTTGTTTAGTATACCTATATTCTAAACTATCCTGACTCTCCTGTCAACTCTGTGGGCATTGCTGTTCTGGAATCACAAGAGTCCCCTGCTTGAAATTCCGACGATGACGCCGACCACAAAAATCAACAGCAGCCACAAAGCGCCAAGAACGATATCCTCGAAAATCATCACAGTCCCTCCCTCCTTACGACCAGCTACTTTCGAGCTTTTCGAGCCGCTCGGCATCAGTCCCATCCCAATCCAGTCCGCCGTTGCGAATCGCACCCATGCCAGCGTCGACCACTTCGGAAAGGTACCCAGTTGAGAGACATTTCTCACAGACTGGCTTCTTTAGTCTGAAGTCAACGCCGCCCACTGAGAACGCTCGCCGTACTCGTCTTCGGACTCTCCGGAGCATCTTCTTGAATTTATGGTGATCTACTCCGTGATGTAAGTGATGCGCGAGGTCGTATAGTTCAAACAGCCTCAAGCCTTTATCGGTTGGCGTGAACCACTCCGCACAATTGAAGCAAGTCGATTCAGCCCAAGAGGCGCAGTCGGCGTACTCTTCGATTGTCTTATCATTAAGGCCCATCGAGAATCACCTCCTTTATGAGCTTCGCCATATCCTCACCAGTTAAGAAACTTAGATCTTCCAAAACCCATCGCAGGAATTCAACCTTCTCGGTATCGCTTAGACCGGAGAACGCTTCCCTCACCAATGGAACGCGGGTCGTTGAGAGCTTTAGTCTGAAGTCACTTGACATGACCTACTCCTTTCTTACCTCTACTTATATTCTACACGATGTTGCTTCCTAGTATTCTATTTCCATGTCTTCGTCTAACAAGATCATTCCCTCTGCGGCAGTGATGTATTTTTTAGTATCGGCGTGAGCGAACTCCTCGGTCGTTTCCACCGTCAGTAACCACCCATACCCAAGAGGAGCGCCGTCGAGATACGCTTCCTCAAATCCAACAAGGCCCATAAGAAACGTCGCTCCTCGTCGTAGGTAGCCCCAATCTTTGATCCTGTCGACTGCCGCCGACCTGAGTGATGAAGAATTAAACGCGCTCAAATATTTAGCCATGTTCGACTCCTTCCTTCGTTAACCATTAACAACGACAACCTCGTCAACATACCGAGAAACGATTTCGTAGGACGCGGCAATCGTGGAATACTTCTCGCGAACAACATCTTCATCAACAACACGCTCGCGATTAGCGTTGCGCTCAAGCGCGGTCGCTAGCTCACACGCCACATACAGAATGCGAGTGTGCCATCCAGCGGCCCGAGCGGCCCCGATGAAGGTCACGTATTTCTCAGCGTTGGCACCTGTCCCGTCGAAGACGAAATCCTCGTCCCCGGCCAAGGCTGCGTAGAATGCCTTGGTCGCTTCAAGAGAAGACCACGCATGAAGCGCGGCAGGATTCTTCGGGTCGTAATCCGGATGAGCCTCCTTGAATGTATCGCAATCGATCACGGTCACATCAGGAAGTCTCTCCTTGCGGACTGTTGTTTTCCCAGAAGCAGGTCCGCCCATCATCAGCGTCACCGTCCTCCGTCTTTTGTTTGTTGTGCCTTCTTTGTTTGCCATGACTACATTCTAAACTATGCTGACTCTCCTGTCAACTCTGTGGGCATTAGTGTCCAGAGATTGCCTCGAAGCCGTGTTCGTCGCCGTACCGCTCGGACAATCTCCCCATCGCTCTCTCCAGCATCGCTGGATGAGCGTCAAGGTAATCGTCGGTATTCTCCGAGTCTTTACGCCATACTGGAACATCGGCCCGACCAACTAGCTCGCCGTTACGAATCACCCTGAACTGGAACCAGTGAAGTCGAGCCGCGCCATCCATTACGTCAGCCATTCAATCATCCTCCTCAATCGGTGAACCGACTCCTTGACAGATCCATCGCATCGATCATCGCGTGGAGATAGGCCCAGCAGTCTCGACGCGTACCCCGGTGACTCATGTGTCGTCCGTCTTCTAGCACAACACAGAACCCTCCAACGTTGCGATCAATCGAAAGGCCAGCGCCGGGGATCGATACCTCGTTGACGTATTCAACCAGTTTGTCCAGTTGACGTTTTCCAATTCGTTCAGCCATCGTTTCCTCCTTCCTTAATTGCTGTAGCTGGGGCGGCCATGAGTGTCGTAAATATCCGGAGACTCCTCCGGTATAAGTCCCATAGCCTCGTCGATCACGCGGTTGTCTTCCGCGTCCCACTTTTCCTCTTGTAGCCTGTCACCAGCGCAGTTAGGACACTCAGCGTCAAGCTCTTCACAGGTGAAGCAGTCATTCTTGTCTAACCAGTATCCCAATCGCATTGCGTTGCCCTCCTCCTCGCTACGGCCATACGACGGTAAACGTCCCGTCTTCGTTATCGGTGATCGCGCCGGGGCTTTGGTACCCGAAGTCATAACCGAGAGCGGCTCTCTCGTGCGCCGCTCGCATTGCGAAACCCGATGCGACTTCTGCATCTTCACGAGTGGCGTATGTCCGCCAGCTAACTTTGCATCCACCTTCGTAACCGATTTCCTCTGGGCATCTCACTTCAGCCATTTTTTACCTCCTAGTTAGTTGGCCAAGAAAGGCGTTCCTCCTCGTAGTGCCTCAAGGTCTGACAACCGAAGAAGGCCAAGAAGCGGCAAAGGCAGCAAAGCGCCCAGCGCCAGTCCAACAAACAGCGCAAGGAACCCGGCAAGCATTCCCGACAAGGCCATCAGTAACTCAGTCATTGTTCCTCCTGACTACATGGAGATCGTACACCGAAACCGTATGCTCTGTCAAATCCCCACAATACCGCACGGCCTTGACTCTCGCTCTTGTTTCGTGTACGATCTAGTTGCGTTAAGAGAAAACGACAAAGCATCGAAAGGAGGTGATACGAGATGCGAGCAGAATACCGCGATGGAGGCGCAATCGATAGATGGACCGATTCTCGGGAACACGAGCGGCTGCGGAGAGAGGCGGACTACCTGTTCAGAACGGTAGACACGCTTGAGCCGCCCGACTTGTTCGCTGGTGAGGATTGGAGCGAGCCGCTAGGCTTGCCGACAGACAAGCCTCTCTTCGTGAGCGAAGCGGTCAAGGAGGAATTGCTCAGGACCGTCAGCCGACGAGGGCGCGACACTCGGAACTGGAACTGGTAGTAGTCTCCAGTGACGAACCAGCGCACCGAGCCTAAGACTCCAAATGAAGGGAGTCGAGTGTGGGGATTAAGGCGGGTAGACCCCGGTGCTAATCAATTAAGTTTGGCACAAAGGAGAACCCCACTAGCGTGAATAATACGGATGAAATTAGAAGTAGTCCGGACGCGACTCGGTGTTCTGGTTGGTCACTTGAGGAGGAGCGATGAAAAACAAATACGAGGTAACGCTAACGAGCGCAGCCGATGGAGATGGCACGTTCGTCGTCACCGGAGAAACCAAGGGCGGTGGCGGACATTGGGGGATGCACACCAGCGCATACGAAGCGACGAAAATTATGCTGAGACTCGCTGGCGGCATTGGTCAAATTGAAACACGCGAGAACGCATATGTCGACCCTAGCCCGAACGGAGAAGATCCGAAAGCGAAAGCGATTCGGACATTGTATATTCCGCATAAGCCGACAGACATTACTCTCACCATCGGTCCAATCGACGGCAATGTTAGCTGGAGGTTGAACGAGGATGAAGATAACGGATGGGGTGACGATGTCGTCCATGTTGAGGAGGAGACGCGATGAACATGGACTACCCGTGGAGCCATGCAGACGGTTGTCCTTGCCCGTCATGCGGTGACAGATACGCCGAGGAGGAAGAGCGACTAGAACGAGAGCTTGGAGATCCCGACAGCCCACTACACGATCCAGAATCAGAGGAATACAAGGAGGTCTACGGGGAGGCCCGATAAGAAAGCGCCCCGAATGTCGACCACGGCATCGGGGCAACCGCCGCGCACAGGGGAAAAGCAACCCCCGGCCTAACGACGAGCCAGAATTGACTCTCCAGAAAATCCCGGCCAGTCGAATCTTGTGTAGCTAACCATTTTACCTTTTCCATGTCGATGCATCGCACGAGTCATAATTCAGCAAGTGAGTGTCTTCCGCCATGTTGTTGGCGTTCCACAACGCATCGAACTTATGGCAGGAATGTTCAGCTTCACCATACTCGTTGCCTTCTGCGTCCAAACGCATCACCGTCCATCCCCAACTATGTGGTCCGACCTTCGCAGCGGTCATGTAAAATAATTCAATCGCAACCACCGGCCCTTCGTACGTCGGGTTGACCTCTTTGATGTTTTCGGCTCTGTAATTCTTGCCGCCCAACTCTGGCATCTTTTTGAATTTTAACTTCATGCGCCGACTCCTCTCGCTCTTTTCCTCATCAAGACTTTCGCCGCCTTCACATTGAGCTTCCTTGCTCTGCATCGTCTGACATGACCAAGGATCATTTCTTCTGCTACGTGACGGTAGTCCGCAACCGCTCGACCGAACGCAGCCAGCGAACGATTGCCCCGGCTGCTGTTGCAGCGTAGGCAAGCGGTCACCAGATTCGTTTCGTGGTTGCTTCCGCCTCGTGAATACGGAAGGCAGTGATCAAGTGTCATCTTTGCGCCATCTTCAACGGTCGCTCCGCACCAGCAGCAAGCGAGACCGTCGCGAAGGTAAACAGCAAGACGCTTTTCGGGTCGTATCCAGTTCATCCCGTGTGTCCGCCGTTTCCGTCCGTTCTTTAACATGACTTCATTCTAGACTATCCATCGCTAGCTGTCCAGTCTCTGGGACTTAATGGTTACAATTGAATCTGGGTGAAGATTGGACAGGGGTTTCGGTTTCTGATAGAATCTAAATGTAATAAGCAAAAGCCTTGAAAGGAGGCATACAATGACTACTGAACTTCATACGTGTTCCATTTGCGAGGAACCGATCCCAGTTGAGGTGAACGGGTGGGCATTGGGCCACAATGCGGCCCCGGTCAACGATGGGCGATGCTGCGAGGAATGCAATGACTTCGTAGTGGTCCCGACACGGATAAGGTTAATCGTTACCGGTATGGAAAAGGGGTTCGCTCCGGACTGGAATGAACACACACCCGCGTAATTCAGGGAGGTGAACGGATGAGGAAAACAATCCGCGAAGCGATTTTAGATAAGGCTCGTTACTACGACCGTCTAGGTTTGTATGCCGTGCGGTGGAGCGGGGTGTTTCACAGTAGTGACAATACAGAAGAGTTAGTCGACGAGGTGATTCGTGAACATGACCTAGGCGATCCAGACTCAGACGATTGGTAAAGATCCAAGACAGGAGGAGAACGTCATGGCACAAAGAATGACAGATCGACAGATTGACCTTCTGAAGTGCGAGGTCAGATTAGAGGTTCTTGAAGGTCAACGACGAGAGCTTACTAAGCTAATAGCTATGATGAAAAAAACTATTAAGTATCTAAAGGGGCTGGAGGAATAATCGATGAAGAAGAAACGTTCTGAGTTGGAAGAAATGATTAACGGTCCACTTGAGGAAATGGCAAAAAAGAAAGCAACGAAAAAGAGGCCAGTAAAGAAAAAGGTGTGGCGCGGCGTGTCGGAGTCAGACCACTGGCAGCGTCTGATGGATCTCACCGAAAAGAAGCCAGCAAAGAAATAGAGAGAGGAATAATCGATGAAGGAAACAAGCGGAAGGGAGGTGAGTAATGAGAAGGGCATTGAAGGAACAACTGCTACGGACTACGCGAGCAGAGAGGCCCAGTTACTTGGATACGTTTAACGGGCTGACCTCGTTACTGACAGAGATTAAAGAGAAGGGAATAGAGAGAGTACTTGCGGACGCTGATGAGCGCAAAATGGGAACCGTCTTGCGGAAAATCTTTACAAGGGCGCGGCGGCTGGATCGGCTCTCTAGGGATCACGCGGAGGAGTAACCAACTTTCGACATGTTGTGTTTTTTCTTTCACTCCTGTATAATGTTTATGGAGGTAATAAATGTCTGACCATTATGAACTCTGGGAGCCGACAAAAGAAGAGATGGAAAACGAGGCACCGCCAGTCACGCGAGCCGAGTTGGATGGCGCGGCGGCGGAGCTAAACTTACTCCTCCATGAAGGGGTTGGTCATGTCATGGTTACGCATTTCCACTCGGAGGGCGATTATGTGGCCAAGGGCCATCACGTTCTCGTCTTAGACACTGGTAAGGACGACGGACCCTTGACCTATCTATCCGAGCCGGGACTGACGGGGCGAGAGGCTCTGCGACTTCTCAAGGCGATGACAGCCGGGGCGCTGTTGAACCGCGTGGACGAATGACGGAGGAGGCAACTAGTTACTCGACAGAAAGTGAGGCAGTGATGGCGAGAGAAACAGTTACAAGGGCGGATCTGGACAGGGCGGCATCGGAATTAAACGGCCTCCTTCATACCAGTGTTGGGCATGTCAGAGTGGATCTTTTCCATGCGTTTGAATCTGGCCTAGTTCATTATGTTGTCGTTCTCGATAACGGTGATCCGGTAACGCGCCTGTCTGAGCCGGGGACAATAGAAGAGACTCTTCGATCCCTCAAGGCGCTGACACTCGGCGCGGGATTGACCCGAGAGATGGTGAGGCGCGTAGAACTGTCAGGGTTGCGCTGGACTCCAGACCACACAAAGAACGTGGCCGTAAAGGCTCTTCTGGACCGCGATGGAGGAGGCAACTAGTTGCTCGACAGAAAGTGAGGTTAAGTAAATGGCATATCACTTGAGCTACACAACCGCACACGATGAGGCGGAAGCGAAAAGAGCAGCGCGTCGGAAACGTGCAGCGCGGTTCGTGTTCCACCCTACGGGGTTAGACCTCACCGATCCGAAGCCACATACTCCAGCCGCTGGCACCGTGGTCGTAAAGACTAAACCGCACGGATGCCCACGGAATGGGACGATGGGTTTTGCCTATGTCGAGGATGCGGCCACGGGTGAATTCTACGGCCTTGTCCATCTTGCAAGTCTTACAAACGAATCAAGGAGGTAGACAATGCTTTCCCCTCAAGAATATCAAGAGCGTTGCGATGAATACTTTTCTCGGGAAGATGATATCCGAGAGCGTTACCATCGGGAAGCAGAAGACATGCGCCAAGAAGATTTGAACCAAGAACTGTGGGAACGTGAAGAACAAGCACAAGCCGATAAAGCCGGTTTGTCGCTTGAGGCTTGGCGTGAAGCGGAGCGCGAGAACTGGGACGCTCGGCTGGCAGCGCAAGCGGGGTCGAAGACGCGATGAGCGATTTCAATTACGTCGGTCATCGAGCGCATTACTAAAACAGGAAGAAAGGGAAAGGTTATGCTCTGCGTTATCTGTAAAAACACAATCGAGGCGAATCCCGTGAACGGGTACGCTGGTGGAAATAATCCTGCGCCGATTTACTTGGAGCCGGGGGAGCGATGCTGCGACGACTGCGACAGAGGCTTCGTAATCCCTGTCAGGATTGCGGATCATTTGAACATCGATACCGTTAAAGTCTGCGTAATGATTCGGAACGGGCGATTGCTTGAAGCTCTTGAGTTCATGCGAGCGTCGGACATTCCAAATCTTGGGGTGTTGCCGACGACTGAAGAGGTCATCAAGATGCTCGCTGGGAAGGAGTCATAGAAGATGAGCATCGGCGCTGATCTACTTCAAGAGTGGCTTAACCTACGCTCCAACGCTCGCGTCCAGAAAAAGTTCTGGGATGACAGGCGGCGTACTCAAAAGATTGTCGACATCGTTAAAGGCGATAAGACGCCGGTCAGCGACGGGAAGACCACCCGCATGGGGTCGATTACCTCAACGCTGGGGACAGGTACCAACGTCGGCATACCGTACGATCTACTTTCAGCGAAACAAAAGCGCGGAGTCAAACGTATTCAAGCTGACCTGAGCGCGAAGAAGGGGAATGCCGAATTCGGGGAGTTCATTGCCAATCATCCTGATCCGAATTATCGAGATCTTGCTATGCGATCCCCTGCGCTCGCGGCGATGGATCACATCCTCGGCGGTCAACTGTTGTCAGACGAACGCAGGACAGCACACGATATAGATGTTTTGGGTAGTGGCGCGGATCTCACCGCAGCAGTGGCGGAAAATCCGACACTCTATTTCTGGGGGACCGATGCGATGCTCGGGGCGCTGGAAGCGTCCAAGAGTCTGCCGCCAGAAAGTTCGATCATCGCGGATCTGTATGCAGAACTACCACGGCGCGGGATGTGGCTGTTTGAGACCCCGATGTCGCTCCCGACCAGTAGCTATGATTCTCATGTTGCTGGGCTACTCTGGGATCTCAGTGCGAAAGGTTTGTGGATGACCACGTTGGTCCGCGCTGATCGAACTGATCTGTTACACAGTACCGGGACGCTGACCGGGACGTACGGGGGATGGTTTCCTGCTGAAGTCTCGCTTCGCGATCTGGAGGAGTGGGCGAGACAGCTATACCGAAACACATACGAGGGGAGTCCGTACGAGGCGTCCGATGAAGGACAGCTAATGGGCGAAGATGCCCATGTAGCCATCGGAATGCAAATGTCGAAATTCTGGCTTGCGGCAGTCGAATGGATGAAGCAAAGAGTACTGGTGCGAAGCCGACCGACTCGCATACTCCCGAAGAATAAAAAACGTGCGAGGAAGATGGAAGCACAAGTACAGGGCGAGATGCCCACCATCGAAATCGTTCAGCTTCGGAGAACGGAGTCTGGCCCCAGCGAAGCGTCGGGACAGGAGCGACATTATTCGATGCGGTTTATTGTTCACGGTCACTTTAGGAATCAGTATTACCCCAGCCGAGGAGTCCATGCGCCTAAATGGATTTCTTCCTACGTCAAGGGTCCGCAGAACGCTCCACTAAAGGAGTCGATCAGGGCGTACGCGGTCACTCGATAATTGATATTTTTCTTTCCGTCCTGTATAATGTTTACGGAGGATGATATGAGAGAAGCAAGGAAAGATAAGCCAGAGGCGGGTAAGATTTACGCATTGACTGGTGGCAAGGGAACCCCGAGCATCGCTGCTGGGAACACATGGGCGGAGTCGGAAGTTCTACCAGACAGAGAAGGAACGCGCTGGGACTTCGGGGATCATCTTGCTGGATCTAAAAAGACTGCGAGAGCGAAGAAAAAAGAAAGAAGCATCTTCGATGGAGCGGGATGGTAACTAAGGAGGTTGAGATGACTGTTGGAATCGATGCGGTCGACGTAGCCCTAGCAATTGCGAGAAAGCGAGGAACGCTGACGCTCGAAAAGTTCACAACACGCTTCGATACGGAGGCGTGGTGGTCGGTGTCGGACGACCACGGTGTTCTGTTTGTCGAACCCGAAAAGCTCGCAGCAGTTCGCCGAGCATTTCCAGTGAAGGGCGCTGGCGCTGGGAGTTTTGGTCGACTGAAAAAGCAGTTCATGGAAAGGGCGTAGGCCCGTCAATATTGGGGTAAATAGCTACTTGCGTTTTTCTACGCATTAGTGCTTGGAGACCCTTGACAGGAAAGATTGACTCGACTAAGATATAAGCATGTTAAAGAAATCGCACAGAATGAAGAGAGCGTTGGTTCTCCTGATGGCCTTGTTGTGGGCTGACGGAAAACCTGAAGAACCAGAACAAGAACTGCTGGCTAGGCCAGCCTCTGTTGAGTGCATGGTCGACGACAGATAGTGGAGGAAACAATGAAGCGCACAAACTTCTATGCAACTGGTGAAGGTGCCACTTGGCGGTTTACGAAGGCTGAGTTCAGGCGTCAGTTGAAAAACGTTGCCAACGGTGGATACGTCGACGTTGACAAGGGAACGCGGGTCGCAGAGAACACGGTTCGACTCGACGACGCAAACGATCCAGAAGTGGCGAAGGCTTGGCTGGCCGAGATCGACAACGGCGCGACTTGGTTATAGTAATTTTTGAGAGGAGGAGTAATGGCTGAAAATCTCACACGAACAGTCAACCACATCCCCAGAAATATAGAGGTTGTATTCGACCACGATACGAAGACGTTCGTGGCTGCTATTCGTGGCGGTCGATATCACCGCATGATGAGTGGAAATATGCGCCAAATGGTTGTCGCGACAGGAGAGGCCGAAGAGGCCGAAGAAGCCGTCGCTAGAGCCGTCGCAGAATTGAAGGATACGTATGGGTCTATGTGTGATTGTGGCTGTCGCCGTTCGTTTCGAGTTTCTTGACGTTGAGTTTTTTCTTTCACTCCTGTAGAATATTTATGGAGGTTGGACGATGAAAGGCTATCTGATACTAAGAGCAGACGGAACGGCTAAGTATTTAACATACGACGCGCTTGAGTTCGATGTCCGGATTGACGTTAACAAAGACAGACTGAACTACTGGACTGAAAAGCGCATCAAGCGCCGTGTTGAAGAAGACAACCTGACTCCCGGCCTGTATCCCATGACCCTCAACAAGAACGGTGTAAAGATTCACCGTGAGGTCAAAGATGTTATGGCCCGAATTGAAAAATTGAGCAATACAAATTACAACAAGCACGGGCTTCCTGTCCGCCCCGGCATCAAGGGCTGCGACAATTCACGCCTAACGCGAGACTCAGCGATAGTGAGGGAAAACGAGGCGCACAGACTAGCCGAACTTCTCAAGGACGCGATAGCGCCAGACGGAACATTCAAGTAACCACGAAGGAGGTAACGCGATGAGCCACCCATACGGTTTCGATCCAGAGAATCTTCGTGAAGATGATCATCCACATGCGCCACCGGCAGCAGGGAGCGAACACGCCGAAGAAATGCCTAGCGATGAACCCGAGCCAGATTCGATACTCGCTGAGTATTACAGAATCGCAGACGCGTACCTAGCCAGTCGAACTTCTTGACCTTGTGTTTTTTCTTTCACTCCTGTATAATGTTTCTGGAGGTTGGAGATGACAGTAGCGAGGCGAGCAATGACAGAGTGGGAGTTGGTGGAAACAAGATGGGCAGAGTCCGCTGAAACAGAAAGGCGCTTGGCTCTCCTTGATGCCGCTACCGAAGACGCTGGCTGGGACTGGCGCGTTCTTGGTCGGCGAGATCTCCGAGAAGCCCTAGCCGCCGCCGAGAATCGACCGTGGGGGTACGACGGACGCGACACCGAAGGAATGGTCGCGCTGCGGATCGACGGACTTGATCCTTGGGGACTCGGCGTTGTTGCGGAGGAGTTACGACGATACGGATACCTCCGCGCTGGCGATGCCCGACTCGTTTTGAGATATCTGAATTGGCTTTATAACTAGGAGGTCACGATGGCGAAACTAGCAAGCGTTAAAGTGAGACTCAATAGAGCGTTCAAGGAACTGAAGGGGCTAGGAGCGCCAGTGTCTTGGCGCGACGGTGATGACAAGGAACATTTCAACGTCAGCCTTGAGGGATTAACCCGAGAAGAAGCGAAGGCCAACCCAGACTACGATGATCTTGTTACTTGGGGAAGCTACTACGATGGCATGTATCTCAATCCGCTACTGGACTTCGTCGCAGAGAAACATGGCCTCTACATCGAGTGGGAAGACCCCGGCGGTTTGTTAGTGTGCAACGCTCGCTGGTAACGCAACAGTAACTGAAGGGAGACAGACAATGACTGTAAACATTGAAGGATACAAAATGCTCCGCTTCGATGCCGAGGTAGAACGCGATGCATTCATTCGGTTCGTGACTGACGAGCGGCCTTCCGTTGGCATCTTGAGAGGATTCGCAGGGGGGGCGAAACCGTGGCTCGTTGGAATCGCGGTTGAGGATCTCGATATTCTGTTTGTTGAACCCGAAAAGCTCGCGGCAGTTTCTTGAGGAGGAGAGGCGATGAAGATTACACGGATTAGTCTGTTTACGAATCTCACTCACACGAGAGAAATAGACATTACTCCTGTTCAGCTAGAAGCGTGGGAGACAGGAACGCATATTCAAGTAGCGGCCCCACATCTTAATCCAGATGATCGAGAGTTTGTGATGACTGGAGTTACTCCAGAGGAATGGGGAGAAGTCATGGAGCCAGAAGATCGTTAAACGGTCTCTAGGATCTTCGCGAGTCGTTTTCCCCAGCCATAAATAAACTCGGCCTGAGTTCTATCTCTCGATACGAGCCGAGTCAGAAACACCAACCGCTCGCCCATGAGCTTCGCACACAATCCACGGGGATCGTTCTTCTGGATCGCCGCCCATGTCACCGGTCCTAAAATTCCGTCTGGCGCAACCTTCACAATTTCCTGAATCGCCTTAATGGCTTTGACCGGCCCACTGTGGATCGCGTAATCCAACACCGCCAACCGAAGGGGACTCTGGAGGTCGTTTGCGCGGACAGGCTTCGCGTATCGATCCACGTAGACCTTGCGAGCTAACGTCAGGGTGAGTTCGTGGATTTCGTTTGTCGAAACAGAACGCCCTAGAAATCCGGACAGCGCCTTTTTTGTGATCCCGAATTTCGTTGGACCCCCACGGTCGTCTGGGTGATCTACGAATTCTGAGCCTTCAAAGTTTTGAATAATGAAATCGAGATCTTTATCCAGATCCATTGATGCCAGTCTTCCGCTCCAGTCGACCGATCCGATCTAGAGATGTTTGGTAAAGCTCTTTCGATACGAAGACCGGATCAAGGCTTACCCGAATACTGTCGATGTTTGTTTTTTTCAGGAACACGCCATAGACCTGAACAACAACAATGAGAAACCCGACCGCAACTTCAAGGCTTATAAAATCTAGAAACACGAGAACACCAACCAACCGCCGAACGCTAGAGTCAGGCCAGATTCGATCCAGTCAATGTGAGAAATAACCCAACCCATGTCGCTCTCCTTAATTCGTCCCGGTGACGAGGAATGCCGAACTCTTCGCTTCCGTCAATTTGACTGGACCGTTCCCAGCGTAGACCGTTTCCCCATCCCGCAAACTCACCACCTCAATATCTGAGTGCGACTCGTTAAGCATCACCGAACCACGAACACCAGTAAGACTCATCACAAACCTATCGCCGTTCACCGCAGCAAACGCCCGAGAGACTCCCTCTCCAATATTGCTAAACGTCCAATGCTGAGACTCCAGCGTTGGATATGGATGAGGACCGCCATCACCAACCCGAGTCCTCCGCCAGTTCGCCACATCGGACGGAAGCATTTTTAGAACCTTACTGCACGAAGACTGGAACTGTTGCGCGTTCTTAATGCTCGCGTATTCTTCGTCTGGAAATACCCCGCACTGATCATGATGATTTGACCAACCGCATCCTGAAATGAACGCCGTGACAAGCGCGGCCACAGGGACCGCAACGTCTGAGCGACCACCGATGGCCTTGCTCCATTTTTGGTGTTCATTATCCACGATTGTTTCCGGACACCCCGGTATTCTAAAACGACTATGCCAAGGCTGTCGAACCCATCTCCAATCCTCCTCACCGCCAAGAGGAGCCTTCCTTGGGAAGTGGATTGTTGTGGCGTTCGCGCACCCACGATCATATAAATTTACAAGCTCAGACTTCATCTCTTCCCACGATGAAGACGCTGGCGCAGACAGCGCGAGTGGCACATCAGCAGAATACGCCCTGACGACCTCTGACGCCCTCTGTACGTCACTCCGACCTACCTTGTTGTGTGAATGGTTGAACTCGTTTGCTATCTCGATGAGGGCTAAATATGGGCGTTGAGCTTGAGCGATGAGACCCCACTCTTTCGCGTGGTCTTCGATGTCATGGATCAGGAATCTTCGCGTAACCAGAGTCACCTGACTCCGAAGGCCGAGATCACCTAAACGCTCGACCGACTTCGCCATGATGTCCCAGTAGCCGGGAGTGTTTCTTGGATCTAAACCGCCGTGCCAGTTGTGGCTCGAAAACCAACGGACAGCCGTGAACCCGCAACCTACCGCGTATTCAGCCAGACGCTCAACTCTACCGGGATCGTTCTGTATCGCCCACGGAATCCAAAACGCAGAAATCCCGGCCACTGGAAAAGAACCATCGTTGTCTCGAAATGACCGTCCCTCGACCGTGACATTCCCGCTGACGGCTCTGGCTGGAGATAGCGATACTGGAGCCGTGATCTCGCTCAGGATACTCGACATGGAGCCGAATCGATCTTGCTCAAAGATGGCCCGATACTTGGCCTGATTAACCAAGCCCTCAACGTCTGTCCGACCCACTTGACCGCACCTATGCTGGATCGCCTGTTCAAACAAAAACTCGTCCGACATTAAAAGCAACAAGGATGAATCTGTATGGGCATTCCGAACCCACCAGTCGTACTCTGGCTTATTCACACTAGACCCATGTGAAAAACAACCACCATCCAATAGCAATAGCGAACAGAAACAGAATCAACAACTCAATCATCGTGGAGGCTCTGTTTCATATTCTCAACCATTGCATCGTGGAGACTTTGTTTTTCAGCATCAGTGGGAGGAGAGCCAGTCGTTACTTCAAAGACAGCATAGCTCGCTGCCAACGCCTCCTCTGTGACTCGGCTCTCTGCGTCCAGATCGATACTTACTTCCTCGTCGATAAATTCCTGCTTCCAGCCTTCGATTGTCTCCGCTGTCGGTGGATCTCCCGGCCCTTCCCAAGAGCCTTCGCGTAAGACGCCATCCATTCCCGGCCCGTCAACGACACACTTCGCGTCAGGTATTTTCCAGACAATCACGTTCAGAGTGTTATGGAACAACTCGTTTAAGTGCATTAGACCTCGACCTCCATGAGCGTAAGCGATCCTCGACCATTGCCGACCATAACGTACGCATTTGACGCACCGGAAGCGTTTGCGAATTCAATGGTGTAAGTCAACGCCGATGTCGTTGTTGGGTTATCGAGAGCCGTGAACGCAGTGCCTCCCGAATAATTCGTAGCAGAGGACGCTGTGTACGCCATTGAATGTTCTATATTCCCACCGCTCACCGTTGACGTTGCGCCTCCAGAGATGGCCCGTTGAATACGAATCGAAACACCTGTGGCTCCAGACTTGGACACGCCACCGACAGTCGCGATCACCAAGCATTTATTATTCGCATCGGCGAGCGTGATCGACTGCGTAATATTTGTCGTTGCCATCGATGCTGATGTCGAACCAACTTGCGCGGTGTACTCTCCCGTGACTACCTGAAGAATTTTGTAACTGCCACCCGCTGTATTCCACGCGCCATCACCCCTAAGGAATGTTGTGCTGTCTGCGGTTCCGCTTCCGAGTCGAGCGGTTGCCACTGTCCCTGATGACAACGCACTGGCGTTCAGCGTAGTCAAATTAGCACCACTGAGGTCGTCAATAATTGTCGAGCTTAACGGCCCTTGGATTTTTCCGTCTACACCAACCAATGCCACATTCCCAGTGCCAGCCGTAATACCCCCGGCTGCGTCGATACTTGTTGTCCCTGTATCTGTTGTGGCGAGTTTGCCAGAAGTCAAGACATCCGTACTGGCGTTGTAGACTAATCCCGCATCGCCAGCAAATGATCCGCTGTCGTTATACTGAACCTGAGTATCCGATCCTCCAACCGCTGCGCTCGCGTCAATCGTAAACGGCCTCCAGTCACCATCAGCGTCCAGTACTAACGAATACGTCTTCCACTCTTCATCGAGGGTGATGTCACTTCCTATATTTAAATTATCAGATCCGCCTGTTCCGTTTTTCAGGACGATTGTTCTTGAGCCACTTTCTGGGCGCAAATGCAGCACATGACCAGCGACACAATTCGCACCGGCAGTAATGGTATCTATGTCGTCGCTAGACGCCGATCCGCCCTCAACGTCGACCTTGTGGTAGTTGCCCGTTACCGTGATGACTCCTGAGCTTATAGTTAATTCCGTCGCGTCGACGAAACTGAGCGCCCCGCCATTATTGATCGACGTTTTCAAAATTGTCTGGTTATCGCGGATGTGCGCGTTCATAATTGAAGCACTTATAAGCTCTCCAGATACCCAAGTCCTAGGTGCTGTCCACGCCATTATTTTTTCTCCCTAAGTCCTTTATTTGCAACAACTTACAGGGTCTATTCCACCCGATCTTGTCTCTGCCTCTAGCGACTCAACGGTTTCGCCGTTCCAGTTCCTGTTGTCCAGAGATTTCCGTTTGAGCAATTCCTGTTCGATTCTTCGCGCATCGTAAGGGAACACTACATTCCTAAACACTCGGCCACAATCAAAACAACACGCAATCTTGAATTCTGGACTCGTTAAACAGCCACCGTTACACAGGCAATTTACAACCCAGCGGCCCTGATTGACGTAGGCCGAAACCTTACCCTCGACATCAGATGACTTCCCTTGTCTCTGACTCATTATCCGCGCATGAGACTCGACATAGGACTTGGCATCTGTGATGCCGTTGTGGCTTAAATTCTCCGCTGGCCCTTGAATGCATTCACTCATCATGCGAACCCTACCATCGTCGTCACGCCCAACTCAGACGCACCAACCGTATCCAGAAACCACGCCGCTTGCCCTTTTCCCGGTGCTAGCGTCCAGCGTGTCTCTATCGTCGCTGGTGGTCGAATCGTCATATTTACACCGTTGATAAAGTAGCCGATTTCCGCTGACCCTGTTCCCGTTGCGCTAATTCCAGTCATTGTCTCCGTCAGCGTAATCTTATCTCCCGGCTCCCTCGCCAGAGAATGTGTCATCAGATAATCGCTCTTATTTGACGAAATTTTGAAATCCTGAATCGAGTAATCTGGTTCCTTGTAAATATTCAAAATCCATTTGGCAATTTGGTTCCCGAACTCTCCCGCCGTGGATTCGTATTTCATATCTATACGGCTGTCTGTCTCTCCGTATTTTAACTGGCTTGGTGTATCGCTCGCACTAAGAACCGTTTCCGTAACATCCCTGACCGCAGTCCCTCTGACCTGTAGCGTAGTCAAGTACGCCGTCGCTGTCGGGTGATTGTTTACGATCTGTAGCTCCGCGCTATTCGCAGCCGAGGACAAAATCGTTACAGCGACATCGGAAGTGATATTCGTACCGCTCCCGTCTGCTGCGGTGTTGGCTATCCAATCGGTTCCACTCACAGGAGTCACTAGATTCTCAGCAGCGACTCGATACGCATTGATGCTCGCCTCCTTAAACGGACAATTGATCGTAATCGTCGAAGCGACCGGAACAGACGGAGCCTCGTTTGTAGTCGTTAGTTCGTAGAGAACGGATACTGATCCATCTGTTGTTCTCGGATGGACTACAACATAGACCCTGTTAATAATCCCGTCCCTGTTTCGTATCACCTGAAGCTGGCCCATCGTGTTGTTAAACGTCGCAGCAGCAAGTCCCGCCTTCGGCCTCGCGTGTCTGTCTTCAAACTTGAGCGTCCCGCCTTGCGTTGTATCGCCCTTTACGTAGAGATATCCTAATTCGGAAATCACGCAATCCTGTAGCGCAGTCAGAACGCTTGTCTCTGCGTCTTGTAGATTGTCGAAACTTTTCGCGAAGGTGCTTTGGCCCGTATTTAGATCTGTCGCGTTGGGTTGATTCGTGACTGATGTTGTGACTAAGGAATCGATCAACTCATCGGCTCGTTTGTCAGTCTGGATCGCAACGCCGCGAACCTTCGCCCTGCTCGCCTCGTCCATCCAATCGACGGCTCGACAGAGAACAGCCTGTCTCCCGTATTGACCCGCATCGGGTGTGATGTCGTAGAGCCGACCACTGAATTTCCAGTAGGTCGTCCCTGAATACGTAATCTTGAGATGAACCTCGTTTCCTAAATCCCATCCCGCCAACTGATTCGCATGACCGGGAGTATATGCGCCCTGCGCCCCGTGCGAATTTTTCACAGAATTATCTAGCGCCCAACTCATGATCCCGGTTTGAGCTATACGGGCATGGGGGGATGACCCCTGTATGCCGTACTGTAACTCTATCGGTTGGACGGCTGCTCTTGTGTCGGCTGTTACGTCCGTCAACGTTCCATCGACTCTCGTCGTTTCACCAAGCTCGGAATAGCCAACGGTATCCAATCGCCACGCACCGACCCGAACAACAACATTGACGGTAGCTGAGACTCCCATTTTATCGCGCCATTAAAATGGCATCCCTCAAATGAATCGGAAGGTTTGCGATCTCTCTTCGTAAGCCAGTCACTTCATGGAGCAACGCTTCGTCTGCCTCGCTTTGACCCGCTGCAAATGCGCTCGCCTGAGATTCTGGAACTACGGCTTCTCTCCCGTGAAGCATCGCCAAAGTCCCCGCTCCAAAATCTCTAAAGCCTCCACTTCCATTCGCAAACTGTGGCCCACCGAACGACGCATCTCCACCGAAATCAAAATCGGGGATGTCGTAATTGAACCTAATGTCCACTGTTGGATCTGGAATGTTGTTTAAGTCATTAGTTAAATCTCCGACCGCTGCTGTCGCTGAATTCTCTGGCCCTGCCAGCTTGTCGATTAACTCGCCTATCTTGGTAATCAATGCGCTGAAACGTTGCTCGATTGGCGTGGCAAAATCCAACTGTCCAATTTCGGTAAACTTCTCTCCGTTCTCGTCGGTCAACTTTCCTTGCTCGATCATGGTTTCGATGATCGGCTTTAGGTTTTCGGGAATATCTCGACCAGCGTTGAGCGCGTCAGTCACCAAGTCCTGAACCGACCCGCCCATTCCATCAATCACCGCACCAACATCAGCACCGCCTTGCGTCAGAACTTCCCAGTCCTTCGCCAAGACTCGCGCCGCCTTGTGCATTTTCGCATCGTCGAACTTCGGCCCCAATTTGCTTAACTCGATGCCATACTTATTCGCCGCCGATTCCATCGCCTCGAAATCAATGTCGGCCTCGTCGGCCATTTGCATCAAGAGATCCTGATCTTCCTTGGTCAGCTTCCCAGCTTCCCGCAGTGTTTCGAGGTAGGGTTCTAAATGCTCCGGAAGTAACTGACCAGTTCGCTCTGTTTCTGCCGTTAAATCCTTGAGTCCCTGAACGCCCTCCCTCGTTAACTTGACAACCCTTGCGGCTGCTTCCGCTGCTCGATTCGCGGCTTCCTTTTCTGCTGCTCGACGCTCCTTATCTTTCTTGGAACTCCCGAAGAGACCCTTGAAAAATCCGCCAACCTTCGCAAGCCCCTTCTTCGCCAATCCCATGCCGAGATTGACGACCGTACTTATGCCGCCTGTCAGAATTCCGCTGAGTGATCCTCCGATGGCTTCTGAAAATCCGGTTCCGATCTTCCCGAACATTCCAGCAATGCCCTTTCCTCCAGTAATGCCCTCTTTCAAGTCTGAGAACATTGTCTTCAGGGAACCAGACAACGAGAACGCACGAGAACGCACGGCATCCAACGCGCCTTCAATGTCTCCGCTCATGCTGATAACGTTCGCACCACCAACGAGGAACGCTGGCATGGATTCATTTCCAAGATTGTTAAATCTCACATGCGCCTGAAACAGCGCACCGCTCAAATGCCCCGGTCCAAGTTTGTCAATAACGCCCTCGATAATCGGCCCGATCTCTTTCAACGCCGTATCAGATGCTTTCTCTGCTTCAGTCAGATCGTCCCATGCCGCTTCTGCTTCTGCTAATTTCGCCTGTGCAGGAAATCCCCTCATCCGATCAGCTAGCGTCTTGATGCCGTCCGCTACCTCTTTCGCCGCCTTGTCGGCCTCTGACATTTCGGTTTCAACAATATTCAAATCACTAGCTAGAACCTCACCTGTCTCCGAAGCCTCTTCCATTGCTGGAACTAGATCATCCTCAAATTTCTCCACGAGCTTTTCTAGTCCGTCTGGTAATTCTTCGCCGGTCTCCTCATGTAATGCCTCGGCCTGTTCCGCGATCTTCCTGAACGTCGCCTCTGTCCCTGTCCCTGTTTTCGTTAACTGCCACCACATGTTTTTCAAGCCAGCCATCGAATTCGGACCTTGTAGATTTTTCTCAACCGCTTTCACTAGCGCATCGTTAGCCTCTGCCACATCGTAAATATTCTGCGTTGCTGCTTTCGCCTCGTCCTCGATATCGAAAAACTCATCCAGTCCAATAGACGTAAGAAGAAAATTACCGAACTTCTTCATCCCATTGATCACATCGTCAAATATCTGAACAAGGTCGTCCCGAAACACATACGCAGCAATCGCGAGACTTACAAGCGCAGCGGCCCACCCGACAAACGGAATACCATAGAACGATGTGGTAAACGCCTTCGTCGCAACGTTCGCCAGCCACGTTCCAGCCGTTAACTTTTTAATCGCGACCGCCATCGCAATCACGCCAGACACTCCAGAACCGATCAACCCGAACATCGCAATCAGAGGCGGTAGCGCGATAGCCAGACCCGCGACCCATGCCGCTGTCTCTTTCCCCTCCGGACTTAACTCCTTGAACCACTGGACCCATTCCTTGATTGCTGGAACCATGTCATCCTTGACCGTTCCCACGATGTCAGCGAAAACCGGGACCAGTTCATCGCCGACCTGCTGTGCGACGACGGTCATTTCCGTCTGTAGTTGCTTCCATTGGAAACCGGCAGCGTTGACCCCCTCGGTCTGTTCTACGAACGCCTCGTCTGCTGCTCCCGCCGCTTCGGCCATCGCTGCTGTTTTTTCTGTTAGGACTTCCGCTTGTGGCCCCGCTAACGCCAACGCCAATGTCTGACCTTCAATGCTTGCAATTAACTTCTGCAACGGAATGCCTGAGTCCTGCGCTGCCTTTGTGACGATTTCGAGAGAACCCTGTAGCCCATGCTGCTCTACCATCGCGTGACCAGATTCGATGCCGAGCTTTTCATACAGAATCGCCATGTCCTTCGTCGGAGCCAACAACGACTGGAACACGCCGCGAAGTTGTGTGCTTACTTCTGTAGCTTTACCAGTGACGCCAGTTGCCGTTCCCATCACGCCAAACAGTTCTGCTTGCGTAACGCCCAACTCAGCCGACAACGGAACAACCTTACCAATCGACGCCGCCAATTCTGGGAATGTTGTTTGGCCCAACTTAACCGCAGTGAAGGCAAGGTCCGCCGCCTTCTGCGTGGCCTCTGCGCTGGTGTCCCCGTAGCCCTTCGTGACCGCTGACGTTAAGTTGATCGCGTCTGTTGTTGTCGCGAGACCTGCTGCCGCTGCTCTCGCATTAATCTCTAAGATTTTCTCGGTGTCGGCAGTATCTCCTAACGCAGAAATCACGTTATACAAACCGTCTGCCATGTCGTCAGTACTTGAACCCGTCGCAATCGCTAACTCTTGTACCGTTCCCTTTAACTCGTTCACTCGATCCGTCGAGCCGGGAATCAAGCTCGCCACGTTAGCCATCCCAGCATTTAAGTCTGTAGAAAACTTGACCGCCGCCAGTCCAGCCCCGACGAGAGGCGCAGTGACGCCCATCGTCAAGCCCTTACCGAGCGCCGTTGCTTTCCTGCTGACGCCGCCAAGACGCTTCCCTGCACCCTCGGCATTCGCAGCCGCCTTCTTCATGCCATCAGAAAACTGATCCCGTAGTCTCAGGAATACATTGATGTCACCAACATTCGTCCCTGCTGGCATTGCTAGATCTCACCCTTGGCTATTGACACATCATTCCTAAGAACGTCTTCAATCATCGGAACATCGTCTAGGTTCTCGCCCTTTTTCATGTTGTCCAATCTTCTCTTCGCGTGAGCATAGACTCGCATGTGCATGATCTGAAAAATCTGTTTCCTGTAGTCCTTCTCTAACTCTGCAATCGCCTCAGACGGGAGACAGCCAAACTCTTCACAGATTCGGCTGACGATCCACGCCTCTGGAGGTTGAGCGCCCTCTACATTTCCTAAACACTTGTGGAGAGCGATCAGTCGTTTTTTGATTCGTCCTCGTTGTCAGGTTTGTTTCTTTCGTAAATCTCTCTCGCTAACCATTTCGCCGTCTTCGCATCCAGATCCTGAATCGCGGACAGGCTAACCTTCACGCCATAGCTCCACGCCACAATTCCCTTCCGTAGCAGTGTCTCCATGTCGTAACTTTCAAACGTTGCGCCTCTAGGCTTTTTCTCGTCCTCGGTCTCTTCGCTCGATTCTTGACGCGAAGCCGAGCTTTTCATAATCGCCTCAAACACATCCCCGCCCATACGCTTCACTTGGCCGATGTCTCTCTCTTGCTTTGTGTCAACGGCCTCCTCCATCGCCGTCCAACTCAGGTTCCGAATCTCAACCCACTCATCTTTCTCATGCGGTATTTCTAACTTCTCTACAATCTTGCTAACTAACATGGTTTCTCCTTAAACCGGTTTCGCCGGTATGCTATATGTCTTGATCAGGGCGTCGATTTCTTTTGCTATCTCCGCCCTCATAGCCGGTCCATCTTCGTATAATACCGAACTCATAAAACGCGACTGTCCCGTTGTATGATTGAAATTCAGATCCTCATGTTGCACCAGCGCATAGTCTGACGCTGGCCCACCAGCAACCCACGCGATCTCTAAACCTTCGTTCGTTCTCTTGACTGGGAAAAGGCCGATACTATCCTTGAGATGGCTATCGTCAACCGGGGACCGGTTCTGCATCTTGCCGACACGGGGAAGGCCGACTTCGTTCAGGATTCTCGTTAGCTCGTGATCGATTTTATCGCCAATAGCGAGGATTTGCTCGACGGTAAACTCTAAACCATCAAGCTCTTTACTGCCGCCGAATCCGCCGCTCTTGCTTGCTGCCATATAACCATATCCGAGGGGCGGAGGGTTGTGGGATTCTTCGCCAGTGAGACTAAAGCGAAACCCACAACCCCCCTAGGGAAAACTAGGCTTCCGTTGCTGCGCCTGACGGGCGGAACGTCGCACGAACGATATGCAGACTGTCTTTATCCAAGACCCGTTCGTAGTCAACTATCCAACCCTCGACCGTTGTCGTTTTGCTTGCACCGTATGTTACGACAAGCGTCTTCTGCTGATCGGCTGGGCCGTTCGCCACATCACCAAGCACGGCATCAGTTGTGTTCGACGTATCGTCGTACCACGCCTCGATTGTGATGTCGTCCATGTTCCGGATTCCAGTTGAAAGACTCTCGGCCCATGAATCACCGAACCCAGTCGAGTCAACCATTCCAGCATTCACCTTAATTCCACCGATGGAGATAATATACTGAGAAAGATTTCTCGCTGTTCCGCCCGAGTCGTCCAATACGATTGAGACACTAGAGGGACCGTATTTTGCCATGATATTTTTCTCCTACTACTTTGTGAGGCGTTAGCCTCTAGAAAACGCCACCATATACGTAACGCTTGGACTGCTGGAACCTCCAACAACCCTATTTACCCTCAAGTACCGATTCACCGTACCGGACACTGTTTTTCTCTCAGCCGTTAAGTCGCTTGCTGTTGTAAACGTGATGAGGTCAGCGAAGGAACTATCGTCCGCGCTATGTTGAACCTTTACCGCCATCGTTGGGCTTGTTCCGGATTTCGCCGTAACCTGTAGGTACCCAGAACCGCCACTCGCAGAACTCGCGGAATTATCCAACGACGAACTATTCCCGTTCGCGGTTTGAGCCGTTAACGCCTCAATAACTTTCCCTTCCTCGACCGCACCGGTCACAGTGTAGGTACAGTTCAATTTCGCCAGTCCATCTTTTTCGACAAGCCTCTCGACCTCGGCTCCGAACGCTCCCTCGAAACCAGTCACCGCTGCTCCAGCCGCTCCTCCAGCCGGTGCTACACAGACAACCTGACTCGTAGTTTCGTTCCCAACCAACGCCGCAACGGAACTCCCCGCCGCATCGTCGAACCATCCAGTCTGACTAAGCTCGGCAGACATTTTCCCAGTCGGAGTCGACTCGGCCCATGAGTCACCAAGAGACTGGGTTTCCTCGGCTCCACCTGTTTTCTTATACGTCATAGACGACGTAGCACCAGCAAGGGAATTACCGCCGACGAGAAAAAATGAAACAGAACTTGGCCCGTATTTTGCCATTTGCGATCACCCCTTCTTGGCCTTCTTCGTATCGCCGTCAACTTCCCGAATGTATCCCCACTTGAGAAAACTCTTGACAGACTTTTTCGGTATGTCATCGCAGAACCCGCCAGCTTTTACGTCTTTCATTTTCACCTTGGCGCGTTGTTCGTCTGACAACTTCGACAAACCTCCCGCCTTTTCCACAATCGCAAGGCTGGCTGGATCTGGATACGACACACCCACAACGGCTCTCAGTCTACTCATTCATCAGACCTCTCGTTTCCGCACACCTTACACAGAACAATCTTCGCTCCGCCAAACCCCTCGTGTTTAATCTGCTTCTCACTAGACGCTCCGCATTTCACACACGCTGTCAAGACGGCTCCTTCGCAAACGTCGAATTCAGGGCATACACCGGCCTTCCGCTATCGTCCACTTTAAGAAGAAATGGCGATGACGGCTTCGCGTATTCGTAGAACGTACTTGACAACGTTTCAGCATCAACCTTTCCGAAAGCCACATGAGCCTTTTCGCAATTTTCTCTGGCAGTTGTGTAGCTCGCTGCTCTCGATAAGAATTGAATATTTGGAAATTCTCTCCCTATACCCGTGGACCCGAATTCTTTATCCGACGCAATACCCTGAACCAAGATCACCGCCATCGCCGTGTCCGGTGTTGCTTCCGGAAGCGCATCTTCAAACAGATCTGTCCCGACCGCTGAAGCGACCTCTTCCGCCACAAGATACGCCGTGATCTCAGTTATCGTTGCCATCACCCAAAATACAAAACCGTGACGTAGGGCTGATTCTCAGAATCAACCATCGCCTCTGCGCGTATGATCTGTCTAACCACGCTTCCCGGCAGCGTGATCTTGTCCTTTTCGTCGAAGGACGTTTTCCCCAACACAACAAGCTGAGACCGCGACGTTCGCTCGTTGCCGAGGGAGTCGAGAATCTTGGCTGGCTTCTCATAGAGCAACCCAGTTCGCGAAACCCCGGTCGAGTACGTCGGCCTCCCTTGGCGGTCAAGGGTCGCTGTCGCTGCCGCATGGGTAAACGTGGCCTGTAGACCGCCGTCGTTTGTGACGCTCTGAGCAACCTCAACAGCAGAGTGGATCGCATTTGCTAAACTCATGTTCTAACTAAATCCGCTGAAATCTGTCCGCGCTTACGAACCGAAAAAAACCAACTGTCCTCAAGTAAATAATAAACAGCATCAGGAACAACCTTCGCACCTTTTCTCCCGCTGAACTTCAACGATACTGGCCCTGCTGTTAAGTCTGTGATGCCTTTCGTTGAAACCGCATCGTCGGCCATCCTGTCAGCCGCGATAATCTGTCTCGCGAATTCCGCTGTAGCGTTTACTAGATCAGCAGGGATCGAATCGGAGTCCATCGAGTTCCCGTTCCGATCCCACATCCCCGTTCTCGGCCATTCCAATATCTGGATCACATCAGAAGCCGCGCCGGTCCAGTCGATATGCTGATCCAAAAGCTGAGTAGCCATAAGCAACGCTTGGTCTTTCAGATCGTTACTGGCCCCAGACCACGTTGTCCCACTCTGGGGATGATCGTCGTCGTATTGAGTCGCTGCCGCTCGCGTACAATATGTGTTCGCATTCGCAGCCCCGGCGGTTGCTACCAGTGTCGATACAGCCATCGCGTTTTATTTCTTTTTCGTTTTAATGGACGGCTTAAAGGTAGGTGCCTTTTTGTAGTTCCCGGCATCCTCCTCGTTAACGACGATCTTGTTGCCTTTTGAGTCAGTAACCTCGACGGTTTTCACTGTACCCATAACACCCCCTCATAAAACAGACGGGCCGGGATTGGCTAGGTGCAACCCCGACCCGAATGACTTTGCTGACGCTATCTCTGGATCAACCAGCGATACGGGCGGCTAGTTCTCGACGAACTAACTGAGCGCCATACAAAATATCAAAGGAGTACCGCGTCTGCTTATGCTGACGAGTCACCTCAAGCCTGAGCGTCAATCCGCTATCAGGGTCGAAGGCCGATTCGACCAACGATCCGAGTCGACGATCTTCGTCGTTCGCGGCCAGCGGTCGGGTTGCGAATGCAAACGCATCACGATGAAACGCAAGGTTTACAACGTGAGTCGCTTTGAACGTCACCGCTGCATTGTCGGCCCATGCCACTTTCGCAGCAGGATACATGGTGATAACGGTAGCCGTTGAACTCGCCACCGTGTAGGTCTGCGTATCACCTGCAACCGTAAACACATCACCGGCTGCTGGAGCAGTTCCGCCACCGTCCCAAGTCAGCGTAGTATCGCCAACCTCGACACCGGCATCATTAACGAGAATCGTCCCCGCGCCGGTAGTCGTATGCGTTGGCACGTTCTGGCTCATCGCCCACAACGAACCGAGCTTCCGACCAATTTGACCGTTGGCAATAACGCCATCGCCGCCGCCATAACTTGCATCTTGGAAGGCGCGAAGATTGATCGCGTTCGCTTCTGCATCAGGATCAATCACAACGAATCTCGGCTCCATTGGCGCAAGCTGGTTCGCCAGTTGTTTTCTCGCGTTCGTAAACGCCGTTAAATCTGACGCGAAGGGAGTCGTACCCGCTGTTCCAGAGTATCCATAGATCCCCGTGTATTTTCCCCAGATATAGGAGTCGACATTATTCGCCAACGCCTTGATCGCCTCTGAGGCTTGCATGGGAATTGTCCCGTCCATCACTTCCATTCTTTCTTTGTCCGTAAGATAGAACGGAGCTTCGTACCATTGATCCAGCGCAATGCTAACCTTCGTCGGCGCACTGTCTGAATTCGCTGGCGGCGTAATGGCAGGACTGACCGCTGCTGCGGTAATCGCAGAAGGGATCGGAACATCGATGGTCGAACCCTTCTCGCCAGCCATGTCATCGTACGAACGATTGACAACTCTGGGGAGTACGACTTGCTCGCGGAGAGCCATCAGACCCTGTGCGAGAAGTTTAGGTATTACTTGTGTCCAAGTGTTAGCCACGGCTTGTCTCCTTCAAATCTCTGATTAAGAACAAAAGTCCACAGGACTCAAAGGCAACACCGTTACCTAATGGAATAAATATTACCCGAACTTTTCCTTCTTGGCGATTTTTTTATTTTATTACTCGCCACGATTCGCTGATCGCGTTACTGTTACCTTTCCAGACGCTATCGCCTCAAGGTTTCTCGCGAACTGCTTAACCGATGGGTCTTTCAGATTGCCGCCCTTTAATCGCACATCGGGACCACTCTGATCCTGATCGCCCGTCGAGATTGACGGCTTGAACAGGTGAGATCCTCCGTCGCGCTGCAACCCCTCTAACCACTCTGGAATCGAAAACGGTTGATCGGGTTTGTCTGGGCTGAATTTTACAGCGCCATCATTTACGATTAAGGCGGACCCATCGTGAAGTGTAAACCCAACCTGCAACGCCCGACCAAGAACATCATCAAGCGCCTCATTCCGAACACCGGCCTCGACAGCGGCCTTGTGAACGAGATTCCTAAAGCTCGCCTTCTCTAAGCTCGACTGAGCCTGAGACTCGCGCTCCTTTGCTTCATTCAGTTGAGCCTGAATTGGCTTGACTGCGCTCGCCACCGCCTCTTGGATCTGTGATGTTAGATCGCTATTCGTCACAACCTTCGCGTCTTTCTTTTCTAGCTTGGCCTGATCCGAGATCAGCTTTCTGTAAACATCCGGATCAACGTTCTGGTATCTCTCGGTCATCTCTTCGACTTGACCAGACAGGCTTACCTTGTCCTTCATTAGCTGGACATTGTTGTCTCGAAATTCCGCAACCTTCGCGCCGAGTTCATTCTCTCGACTCGTAACGCCCTCAACAGACAACGAGAACACACCATCGCTCTCCTTGTAATGATCGCGAACCGACTCTGGTAATGAATCGAATTCCTCTTGGCCCTGAAGCACCGCTTTAAGCGCCATGTATTTCCTGCCTTTCTCTATCCTTAGTTAACGACTCTCACTATGTGTCTTCTAAATGCTTGGGATGTCTACCATCCCGCCCTGTTTTTCTATAGCGTGTATTTCCTCTACTAGCTTATCCCATAAGAAACGTCGATCCTCGTCGTAGTCATCGGGCGGCCTAGTTGCGCCCAGCGTGATCGCTATCGCCATCTCAATCATTTCGTCGTAGGTGATCATTTATCTCTAGCCGAGTGTGTGCGAAGACGGCTTCGCCCTGCTGCTCTCTTCTCTTTCGCTGTCCGGTACACTGTACTCTTCCCCCACGCGCCCTCCTCGGCCTTGTCCAAGAACTGTTTGTATCTGTCCCTACGAGAAACATTCAGCGAGTCAAGTTCGTCAGGATCTACAATGCCCTCTGTCACTTCCCATTTCCCGTCAACCTTTTTTCTTGACCATTCATAAATCAGATGCGGTTCTCCCAGAAACCCCTCGGCATTGTCCCACAGCTTGAACTCGTCGAATGGGCTATCTTCGATCAGTCGCTGTGCGGCTTTGCTGGTACCATGTTTCGGCAAAGCCTTGATAACCGACTCCGAGACCTCTCTGTGTGTATTCCGTAAGATAACCTCGGGGACATGCCTTCCTGTCGCTCCCGCTCTGTGCGCCATACGCGCAACCGCCTCGTCCGTTTTGATGCTGACATAATTACCGACGATCTTGAGGTCGTTCCCTGCATATTTTTTTGATCGTTCTTTGAAAGCCTCGACATCATCTTTCAGATCTTCTATTTTTCCTCCGCCCGTCCCATCTTTGATCAGGTTGAGCCTTCTCTTTTGGGCTTCTGTTCGCGCAAGTGCAGCGATATGGCTCGCCTCGGCATGTGTCATGGACGCGCCGTGAGGAGATCCAGCTTTCATCGCTGCCTTGTATTCCGGAAGCATACCCCTGATCTCATCGGGATCAACTTTGGCCGCGTTCCCCTTAAAGTTTCCATAAGCGCGATTCGCCGCGACCGTTTTTCCAGAGGCTGGGCCACCGCCCAACAGAACAACCTGCGGATCTTCAACTGCACTCGGTGGAGGTCTTTTCCTTGCCTCTTTGTATCTTTTCGTTCCCTTTTTCAAGCTCGGATCTCTCTTGAGCTTTGCAAGAAAGTTCGGATCGTCTTCATCGTATTCCCCACCGTCTGCTAGTACGTCGTCGACGATCTGCTTGTGCAACTTCTGTCTATCTTTTGTCCAGATGATGTTGTCATTCTTGTCCTTCTTAAGATTTCCATGCTCGTCTAACTCGCCGTGTATAAATTTTGTCTCGACGCCCATCTTTGGATCAACTGCCCTGTATTGCTCCTCAGTCAGCTTCCGCCTTCGGCCTTTCTTTCTGGCTGCGTCTTTCTCAGCCTTAAAGGATTTCTTTTGGGCGTCAGGCCGCTGATGTGGAGCGAGGACCGTTTCCCACCCCACCGGTTTCTTGATCAGCGCAAGCGAGCATCGACACATAGGGTGTAGCGGAGGCGTTGGCAATCGTGCGCCGTTTGGAGCTTCAAAGGTGCCTTGAACCTCAACGCTGTATCCCACATATGTTTCGCAGATCTTACAGAGTCTATCGTCTGGCGTTACGATCCACAGTTTTAGAAATTTACCGGGAGTGAGTGTCCCGTTCGCGATTGACTCTTCCCATAAAAGCTGTTGGCCCATGTTGGCCGAACGAGTCAACTCCGTTCTTGCAATCGAATCCGCTCGCTGTCGGATCAACTTCTTTCTATATTTCGCAACATTTTTATCAACGAGCGCAGGAGATAACTTCTTCGCCTGTTCCCTCTTCCTGAAATTCTCTAGGGCGGTTTGCTGTCTGGACTGCAACCCGATCTCCGACCGAAGTTTTTTTGCGATTTTTTTTCTGGTCAGTTGTTCTTCAAATCCCTGAGTAATAATGTTCCGGATTGTTGTCCTTTGATCCTCGTTGATGTTTGTTATTAGGTGCGACGATTGTTCCCTCGCCCATCTTGTAGCACGAGGATTCGTATATCGAAAATTGATCTCGTAGGGTTTGCTTGGCGGAACCGTAAGGATGTCGCTCGCTACCGCATTCGCGCTATCGACAAGGGACTTCCTTAACTTTAAAAGCACCTCTTCCTTCAACTCGTTACTCGCGGAACTCCACGCTCCAGTAGACAGGCTGATCGCTTCTTGTATATTTCCTTTCTTGAGTGCGGCGTCTACGTCGGAGCCTAACCCATCAACGACCGATGATACGTGTCGGCTAAAGATACTCTCAAACTCGCTAATTCCTGAGTCTGTCACATCGTGAATAGACGACCATGTGCTTTTGCTGCCGCTGATTTCAATATCTGGATCAACGATTTCCGGTACAGTGTAATCCTGTGGGAAAGGTTTGAGGTTGCCGCCTTTCTCGGCTAAATCTTGAAGTACCTCGCCGACTCCTACAGCTACCCGCGTCTGTCGAACTGGATCTGGCATTTACTCGCTGCGTTTTTCCGCCACTAAATTCTGGAGATGAACAACGGCATCAATGACGGATCTCGTAGCCGCCTCGATCTGATCGTCATCCAAAATATTCCTATTAGCTCCAGCCTCCACAAGATTCAGCGTCGACTTGACCATGTAGACGGCGGCATCCTGCTTCCGCTGGCCTTTTTCGGTCACAAACTTTTCCACCCAGTTCACCGCTTCAACGATGTAGGGGAGTAACTTCATTCCGAGAGCGAGCCATCCCATTATTCATTCTCCTCATATGCAATCGCGTTAGCTTCTTCGCCATCACCATCGATGCCATCACCTCCGCCCCCTTGAGGCTGGAGTCGTTCTGCTTCTTCCGGTGGATCTGGAGCGCCGGGATCGTCGGCCCCAGAATTGATCAACTCAATTTCCTCATCCAGTGTTCGACCCGCTTCGATCCATTCGCCCTGTTGTAAATTCCAGAACAGCGTATCGTGAGACACTGCGCCAGACTGCCACGCCGCCACAAGTACCTGCGCCTCTTGTGGATTCAGGCGCGTATCGAAGAAGTCCTTGTTCAAGCTAAAAGAAATCTCCTCCACTGGAACATCAACCCCGGCCCACCACGAATGCCAACCCATGACCTGTTGCATTCCAAGATCGAACGCTGACGCCATTGTCGACAATACCGAATACTCAGACGACGACCGGATTCGCATTGCCTCCGCTGTCTCAGCCGCCTTCTTCTGTTGCTCGATAACACGCGCTCCCAGTGCAGACATTCGATCCTGCTTCGCTGCGCTGAGTCGCTCAATCGATCCGAGTCCGTCCCCTGTGTATTCCAACATCCCTGCTCTGGCTTGTGGTTCTGGAAGCACCCACGCCGAACCGCTGCCAATCGGAAGACTCCCTTCGATATCAATACCCGAGACCCACGGCGTCGGAAGACTTGTTAAGTGTGCGCCATGCTCGTGGTCCGCACTCGTGCGATAGTGGCTCAGGTTTACTTCGACGAGATCTAACAGCGGAGGCTTGTCGATGCTCGGCGTCAAACTGGCTGGACCGAAAAATTGAAACGGGATGTAATCCAACGGCTCGCCTTTTCTCAGCGGGATAAACGGATCATCGATCTCCTCCCAGACATCTCCACCAACCGCGCTAACATCAACGTCGGCCTTCTTTGGCTGGAACCTCCGAATCTGATACACCGGTCGCGTCGAATCAGGCTCCAATAATTCAAGCACCCGAACCTGTGGCGTCAGTAGTGGCACCCACGGATCTTCTGGATTTTCGGACTCCACGGTCTCAGCAAGCACAACTCTCGACAGGCGCTCCTGACCGCCAATCACAATCGTTCTCCAACTTAAAATATCCTCGGCCCTACGACCAATCCAGTACGGTCTCGGCGTCGACATTCCCGGCGGAGGTTCGTCGGTCATCTCCACCTGAACACCGAACCGCCCCGTTATCAAAAGCTCTTGAAACCCAGACAGCGCGAACGCCTTAATCGGTTTCGCCGTCAGCGTCACATCTTCTAAGTCCGCCTCCAGATTGGCGGGAAATATAATGCTCGGCTCAGACCGGAACACCGCACCAAGTAGACCCATCACCGTCCTCGCCGTCGCGTTGTAAAACTCAGCCCTCGCAATGTAGGCGTCGTAATCACTCGCCACAGAAGGCAAGTATTCCACGCCGCGAGATTTCACGGCATCACTTCCCTCAAAACAGTCTCGGCAACGTTGCCATCTCGGCAGGGCGGCTTGGTATTCTGGTCTTGGTGAATTTACCGGCATGTGGTCATCCTTCCGATTCGGGCAACACCCTTGAGGAAATACAGTACTAATTCGCCGAAGACAACGACGAACGAAACCAGAACTGGCACAACGAGGAGCCTCACCAGCAAGACAAAAATTCTTGTAGCTTTCAATACGAAGGCAACCGCCAAGATGGCTGCGTTATTTAAGTAGCTCATGATCTATCGTATGAAGTCTTGCTTCTAGTAGAAGCCCTTCTATTGTATGCCTCCAACCGAACTATCCTTGCAACTCTTTCCCTGAACCCCTTAATATTCTGTAGACCCTTCATCGCTTTGTAGTCCCCGGCGCATTCACGCTCTAGGTACCGATAGCTCGCCTCTCCCATTTCGCAATCACGAGCCATCTCCTCAAGTGACTTCCCTATCGCTTCAGCGAACTCGATCAAAAACTCAGCCTCGCGATGCTCTGTCTTTCTAACCCTCGTCGCGCATCGACAGGCCCAGCGAACGTCGGCAGTTGTGAAAGAACGCTCACGAGGAACTCCACCCTCTTCGTGTAGCGGTCGAGGCACAGTCAGTCCGTTTTGGGCGTAACTTTGCGACGAACTATAAACGTCCCAATCGTAATGATCGTGCTAATCGTAATACTTAACTGTTCCGCTGTTAGGTCGAGGCCGAACGCTCCAGCTAACGCAACGACAACCGCGATAGCTCCATGCCATGCAACCGGTTCCTTCTTCGCGTTCATCATATTCTTAACCGCCTCCGCTACCGGCTGACGTTTACCTTTCGGGACGTTCCAGTCTTTCAGTAGTCCAGTAACAAACTTTCCAACAACCCAAGACTTCAGGCCCATCATAAACCACCCAACCATAAACCCATAGCCGTACCTAACGCAGAGCCGCTCGCATAGCACAACATGGCTGGCGTTCCATTAACTCGATTCGCGCTTCTTGCATTCATCCACCAAACGACAGAAATACAAAACCCAACCAGCGGAGCCGACCATCTCCCTTGTGACAACTGAATGGTATTAAGTGAGATAAGAGACACAATCAAGAACCCGCGAAAAAAAATGCTCGCATGTTCCTTCATGGCTTTTCGCCATACAAGTACTCATACGCTTCACTGGCTGACATTCCATTTTTTGCCATCTGTCGAAGCTGATCCTTCGCTGTTTTGTAATAGACCGGCAGGTCTATAATCTCTTCCTCAAGGCTCGCTAATGCTCTGGTCTTGATCCATAAATCCCCACCGTGTTCCTTTTGGCCGCGATGATATTTTCCTGTCATTACATCTCTGAACCATGCCACGATTTTCGAGACATGCTGCTCTGGAGTTGTCACGCCTTCAATCGTCAACCCCCCGCGCTTTTCCCTTGGTCTTTCTCCGTTGGTATTCATCATAGAACCACTGAACCTCGTCGTCGCTTAAACGTTTAATGAGTATGCTGGTCGTTCTTCGTATTGAACGCTCAGACCGCATTGGAAACAGCCGATGTAAAAGCTCATGGATGACCGTATCGACTGTGTGACTGTGTGGCGCAATCGTAATCGAACCGCCTTCGCAAAGTCCGTCTATAATCTCCGTCTTTGATTTGATGAACGCTTCCGTAATCGGCGCGGCTCCCAGTTCCGCAATAAGCCGAAAGAACAGAGCCTTATGATTTTCGCCACGGCCCGTCTTCGACATCGAACCATCTCCATCCAACTGAATTCAAATCAGTAACTCCGTCAATTTGCTCAAACCAACAGTAGCCCCTGCGCTGCGGCCTTCCTCCAACTTTTGCCCCCGTCATGTATGATTGGGTTCTACACAGACACCCGCATTCCAGAAGAAGTGAATTGCTCCGCCACGGAAACATTGCCAGTGTATGCGTATGACCCATTACCACCAATCGAATTTGATCCAAGCCAATCGACGCCGAGTTTTCTTCAGCCCATTCGTGGAAAAACCTCAACGCTGTCGATGGAGTGCGGCTGTATTTTTCTGGATGAGCAAGCAACGCATCGCCCTCAACAAGAAGCCAGTCGATAGTGTGTTCTGAGTTTGGAATAGGATGTCGGCTTACGGTCACGTTGCTGAATTTGCGAGAGAGAGCGGTGATAGGACACAACGTGCCTCCAGCCATCGCCGATATGGCCTCCACCATGTCAACTGTTAAATGAGAAGCAATCGCCCTCCGCAGTCTTGCATCGTGGTTCCCAATAATCACCTTCACTTCTGGGAAGGACTCGCTGAAGGTCTGCATCATTAAAGTGACTTCCGCCCATTCATGCGAATACGGGACGCTCTCATACTTCTCATAGCGAGAGTGCGAATATGCGTCCCCCACATCTCCGATCAGAATAGCCAGATCGACGTTTCCAACTTCTCTCGCCAGCATAGCAGCGACCATATCTGGATCGTGAAACGGAATATGTAGATCGGGGATAACTAAAATTCGCTTCCTGTTTGTCTTGACAGACGGTTTCCGCTTTTTCGCTGGACCCTTATATCGGTCGCGCATCATCCCGATTGTCTGCTGCCACTTTTTCCACCCCTCTTCAAATGTTGCGAGTGGCTGTCGAATGGTATCTTCCGCGATCTTCCTAATCAGTTCTTCTTTCTCTCGCTTCACTACCCGACTGTTTTCGGTGTACGGACCGCGACTTCGATGGCAATCAATACAGACCTTTGAGTTCCTCGCGCATGGTTTATGGCAACTCTCACACACCCATTTTTTCGCCAAGGACGGAACGTCTTTTCTCGCGTAATAGCACTCGCGGCATCGCTTGGCGCGTTTATGGATCAGTTGATTTTTTTTACAGACTGGACAGATTCGTTTCTTAGGCATGACCATGAACGGCTGACGATCTAATGGATCGTCGGATTGTCTTTGAGTTCTAGGTCGAACTGTTCATTCAGCGCATCACAAAACTCGCACCCCTTCCCAGTACCGGAAGGAGGAGCAAAGTGATCGAGCCAAGGGGTACCGTAAGCGCAAGCAAGCTCACCGCCATTGGTGGTGTTAATTTTCTTCTTTGGTTTTTGCTTACCCAAGACCTGTAATTGTTGCAAGTAATTTCGCGCCTGTCCAAAATTACATTTCTTTGGTCTTTGCTATTCTGCCCTTACGTCGACCAAGCGCCACTTTCTCAAACGCTCCAGCCACGGAATCCGCTTGGTCATCATGCCGAGCCTCTGGAACCGTTGCCATCTCATTCACCCAATCCTGATTCCAGTCTCCGCGAATTATTCTGACGTTCCCGGCTTCCGCTTGCACCGCAAACGGACGCCAACGGGTCGTCTTGGCACCAGTGGCCGGGACTCCTTGGTAGTCAAAACCCGCAAGCATTTGCGTGTGATTCGCGATGACGCTTTTTCCGGACGCCCCCGGCTCTTGCTCTTCGACAATTTTGACATCCTTCCCGTCCATCATTGCCGTGTTGTAAATTGTTTCATCGACCGTTCTCGGACTCCACCTGCCACGGATAACGTCTTCAACGTAATACAGGCCGCTCTGGAATTTCGACACCTTTGTCCCAACCGTAAAGTCGGGATCTTTCCCCGGCGTCATTTCAGTCGCAGCGCAATCCCAGAACCTCGCCGTCAACACGCGGCCCGTCGCTGGCATCACATCAACAAACTTAAACCACGCCCTCCGAAACATCATGCCCTCTTCTGGCTGCGGGTTCTGGTTGTCCTGTGTCTCGAAATCGCGCCCCTTGATTTTCTTATCCTCGTCGACCTCTTCTCGACCTTTCCTTTCCGGGCAAAGTAACTCCCCCGGTTCAGTTCGTGGATCTTTGAACCCAAGACTTGTCACCACTGAACGCTTGGGATCGTATTCAGTCGGAAGCATTAAGACCTCGTAACCGAACTCGTCTTTCATGTGGCTCGCGATGTCGTCCTGATGTCCGCGCTGCATAATGCAAAACCTACAGCCTGTCTTCGGATCATTTAGTCGACTATGCCAGACCTTCTTGTAGAACTGATACACATTGATCCGCTCAGACTCGGAATGTATGTTCTGGAGATTATGTGGATCGTCAAGGCCAAGGAAATCCGAACCATGACCAGTCACGGTTCCGCCGACAGACGTTGAGATCCTGTAGCCGCGCTTCGTGTTCTCGTAGTGAGTTTTGATATTCTGGTCAGTAGTGAGCCTAAACCCTGACCCCCAGCGATCCTGATACCAGTCGCTATCGATTACGCGCCGACTCAGGACAGCGTGTTCAGTTGCTAACCCGCCCGAGTAGCTCGCGTACATAAACCGAGCGGACGGCTCACGTATCCAGAGCCACGGATTAAAGCAGACGGAACTGGTGAGGCTTTTTGTATGCCTTGGTGGGATAAGAATTAGCAGGTTACGGATCTGCCTGTTTGCGAGACCTTCAAGATGATCGCAAACCGCCTCAATGTGCCATCCAGCTTGGAAGGGTGTTGTTGGTTCAATGACCGGCCAGACTTGCTCGACAAACTTATAGAGCTTCCTCTCAGATAGCTCAGTCTTTATTTTGCTCCGCTCGTTCCGCTGCGACATCATGTATGCGCTCTAGCTCAAGAAGTTCTTCGGTTGTGAGATGGTTTAAGTTTTTCTCGATCTCGATCTTATCTGAAACGACCTCGCCAGCTTCACCTCTCGCCTGACGCTCAACCTTTACACCAATCTCCAAGAGCTTCGACACTGACGCTAACGTCATCTTCTCGATTTCTTTCGGCGTGACTGTCTGTAATTTCTCAATCACCTTTCCTGTCAAGACTGCGGCAAGACCGGCATGGCGCTCGTTCATTTTGATCACCGCTTCGGACTGGGCAAGACGAGACTCACGATCCTTCTCATCAATCCACGCCTCGACCCGATCCACCCAACTCCACTTCACCGACCAGCGAGCCATTAACTGCGCCGATTTACCCAACTCTCGCGCTACTTTTTCCTGACTACGGCTCGGCCCCATATCTCTGTAGACAGTGAATGCCTCAAACGCTTTTCGACTTTCGTTAAACTGGCGCTCCCACGGAAATCGCGTGGACGAATCGCGAGCCTCTTTGAGTTGCTTGAGTAGTTCAATCTTTTCTGTGGATGTCATAATTTGCTAATTCGCCGTCTGTGCCATTGCGAGTAACAATACCATCACGAGGATTTTTTCTCGACGGCAAGGATCGAGCGGGGTCTCGATATCAAGCGAGGGAAGATCTGGAGCCGGTGTGATCTCAGCGGACTTCTGAAGTAACGCACTCAGTTCGTCTTCATAGAAAAACGAAGACAAGTCAACACCGCTCGAAATATCCTGCTGTAATTGCTCAGTGTCCCATTCGGCGATCTCCGCAGATCTGTTATCAGAAATCGCGAGCTTTATTTTTTGTGCATCACTAAGCCCGACTCGCCGAACAGCAATAATCTCCTCTCCGCTGGCGTCAACAACGCGGACCTTTGTGATCCCGGCTTCCCCGGCTGCATCAATTGTCGCGTTCCCGGCGAGGACTTCGTTATTCTCGTCGATCACGATTGATCGGCTTGCGCCAACATCGTGCAGCGAGTCAACAATCATCCCGATATTTCGAGAGGTGTGTTTTCTTCGATTATTGGGATCAGGAGTAAGGTCTTTGATGTGCGTTGGATCGCCCGACATTACTACCACCCACTGCGCTTGTTTACGTGAGGAGGAAACGACAGTTCTCCATTCGCATCATCCCCAACAACATCGATTCGTAGCTGTTGTAAATCTCGATGGCAAGGCCGACAAACCGCTATCGAATTTTTTAGACTCACCAGACCGCCAAGACTCCGGAACTGTATCTCGTGCATTTCCTCCGCTCGTTGATGACAGACGCGACATTGGTTTTTCTCTCTCTCGAAAACCTTCGCCCTGACCCACGAGACCCATTCCCGATTCTTCGCCTTCCGTTGACGCTTCTCTTTTTTCTTGGGAATCGGTTTAGGAAACCGTAAGCCCGTCTTAGAAGGGCGGGTCGTCATTAATGTCTCGACTTGGGACGCTTTCCCGTCGCTCTGCCGTTCCACCACCACCGAGCAGCGTGACTTCTCTCGCCATGATTTCCACCGTCGTTCTCTCGTTCCCGTCCTTGTCCATCCACTTCCGAGACTGGATCGAGCCTTGAACGCACACCTGTTTTCCCTTTGTCAAGTATTGTCCGAGTGACTCTGCGACCTTTCCCCACAATACGATTCGATGCCATTCCGTTCGCTCTTGTCTGTTACCGTCCCGGTCGTTCCACTTCTCAGACGTAGCGATTGAAAAATTCGCTACCGTTCCCTTTTCCGTCTGCGTCACCTCTGCATCTCGACCAAGGTTTCCTATCAGTATCGCTGTATTCTTCACCATTCCCCCTAGCTAATTATCTAAAAATAAATCCCCACTCTTTGCTACTGGCTGCGGAAGGTGGCATATTTTCCACCCACATTCTTCGTTGAGTTGTTTTGCTAAATCATTTCTATGGCACTCGTCTATATTTTCACAAGCACATAACAAAATTACCGGAGTCCCGTCAGCGGTAATACTCCCGAGCTTTCGTGCGCCAAGATCAATATCCTTAACCTCTACTCTCCCGCAGTCCTGACAAATTCCATCCCACGATAACTCTTTGATCCATACATATCTCGCGCCGAATTGATTCTGTAGTTGTGGCCTGTTAAACACTTTAGACGGACCATACGGCTCCATCCGAATATCGATAATCGTCGCGCCAAGCCGACGAACCGCACTCTCTAAATCCTTAATACTGTTCCCATCGAATCCAAAAGTGTAAACAGTATAATCAACCTGATCCATTCTTCTCCAGAACACACTGCTTCACAATCTGAACCGCCTCGTTAGGATTCATAACAACCGCGACTTGCCCTTTCCAGTTGCCGTGCCATCGCTCTTGATAGTCGTTGAGTTTTCGCTTGCTCGGCGGCTTATTCCCATCCTTGTATTCAAGGAGAATGTTAACGCCTTCAAAGCCAACAACGCGATCAGGGAATCCCTTTCCACTTCCGTCCGTCTTTGCCAAGCTGCATCCAATCCCGGTAAGGGCGGAATCAATCTCCTTGGCATTTGCATCAGTTTTCGCTCCCAGTCTTGGCATAAAACGACCGCTCCCTAAGCTCGAAAAAACCGCCTAGCTCCGGTTCGTTCTTCATTAACATTCTTGCATACAGCGCACGATAATCATTATTCAACTTAAACATATCACCCGATGTCTCAAACATCGAAAACCATCGAAGCCTCTCAAACAGCAACGCGATTCCAATTCTTTTAACGCCGCGCTTTTTTGCAAACAACGAAAGCTCCCTCAACTTCCGATATACATGAGGATTAGCAAGATGAAACTGGAGAAACCGAATGTCAAGAGACTGATTCTGCTGGACTCTCATTTTCATTTTCCACAAGATCAGCGCCGGGGATTTCTAGCTCTGGTGCAACCAGACCTCTTTTCTTCTGCTCGTGAGATTCCCTCATTGACTCATCTTGACTCAAGCTCTTGAGAATTTTATATTCCGTCAACTCACCAGCTTGAACTTTCCCCTTGGCAATCTTCCATAGCCCAGCTTCAGACATTCCAACCACTTCCGCAAACGCCCTCCATGAAAGATTGTTTTCCAATCTATATTCTGACAACCGTTGGGCTAAAATATTTTCCGACATATGACTCCTTCCTAGTTTTTGTTAATATTGACCATTTTACCATTTTTGATTTCTACTGGTCAAGATAGGCGCATGTCCTGACCCTCGATATTTACAACATCGGAATTCCCCGCGATACGGGAAGACAAACGCTCATCGCCAAAAAATTCTTCCAACTGGGCTAGGCTTAAATTACTCGTCCAGATTGTTCTCTTCCCCTCATCCATCCGACTCTCATATAAACTTAAAAGAGTTCGACGCCCATAATCACTTCCCTTGTCAGCCCCCACATCATCAAGCCCTAGAAATTCAACACGCTGGTAAATAGATAAATACTCAGCCTCGTCTGAGCCACTCGACGAAGGGCCAAACCCAGCCTGTCTCATCCGATCTAGTAATTCTGGAACACGCACAAAAGCACATGAACTTCTCGTAACCAAGGTATTAAGAATACTCGCCATTAGTCTTGTCTTTCCAACACCAACAGAGCCGCGAATATACAACCCATCAACCTCGTTCCTTAGAAACCGATAACCAGACTCCTTCGCTATTCTCCTGTCTTCATTGTCTACAAAGTTATCCATGTTTGCTTCTAAATACTCAATTGGTAAACCGCGAACAGTTCGCGCCCTCACACTACAATCACAACGCTCCAACCTTTCATGGTCGTCATTGGATTTTCTAAACCCTGTGTCCATACAATCTAGACACTTAAACCCTTCATCACAACGCTCACATACACAACTCCCACCAGTTGTCTCGCCTTTATAAAATCCTAATCTCCGCATAACAACAAGAATCGGATTGTCCCAAGGCTCGCTAGACACAGAGCCACAACCGGGACAGACTTTGAAGGGTGGATTACTTCCCCTTAAATTAGAGCCGATTAACTCACTTCCGCTCAATGCTGTCATATTTTCCAGATTGCGATCTTGTTTGACCGGCCTTGACCGGCGTAGATCTATTGTCATACTTTCCCTCCGTTGCTTTTAATATCGAATCCGGTAGTAACGCCCAGTCGAATGTTGCAACCCATCCCCGCTCGTTCTCTCCCCGGCAAAATTTAGAGGCGTTAATTTTCTTAAACCCGTCGAATATTGTTTCGATACTAAGTCCAGACGTATCAATTAGTCGCTTGATTAGTGCTTCACGTTTTTTACTCAACCCTCGGCATCTTGGAATAGGTTTATCTGTTAGCGTGTTCCATGACTCAAGCATTCGTAGAGAAATATTTCGCCAGCTATCAGTTCTATCAGCCTTCTCCTGAACATCGTCGCGAAAGACCTCTAACAGTGTCTTCCCTTCTTCTGTACTCTTTTGTCTTGTACTGTTCTGTACTGTAGGGAGAGTTTGTTTGGATGATGTCCGGACATTGTTCCGATAAACTTTCTTCGTATATTCATCGGCCCTTGTTGACATGCCGGGAAATGATAGCTCTCCAAGCTCAGACCACGCCCTCGCGTCAATACACTTCGCGTCGACAAGCACTTCAATAAGTTCGTTGAATTGATCTTCCTCAAGACCACATGCATCTATAAGATCTTCGACCGGGATTGGATCGCCATCAGAATCAACGCAGCGCCCCGGTTCAGCCTTTCCATATTGTGCAGCAAAACACCACAACCGGACCAACGCGCCGAAACCAGCATTCCCCTGCTTCCGGATTACCCTACGACCCGTTGGATGATGTGGTGTATCTGAGTCCATCCTAAACCACTTCACGTTATTCCTCTCGCCAGATTTTAGAGCCAAAGACTGACCTCTTTTTTTTAATCGCGACTGACATTAAATCCTCGCCAACGTCCTTATGTTTCTTTGTCGCTAGGTATGTTCTGAGCGCCGTCTTCGTTACATAAAATTTTCGATCTTGTATTCCGTGATTGTCTAACACTTCGATCACATCGTTTGCTGGGAATGTCGTTGTGTCGCTTTCGTGATGACCCCACTGAACACCGTTGACGACAACAGGACCGCGCTCAACACAAAACGCTTTAAGCGCATTCCTCCTCGCCGTTGCGGCCTTCTCAAAAACCATCAACTCCCCGGCAATCTTCTTCGCGTCGACTTCATTCTTCGCTCTCGACACATCCAGAGACTGGTGATCTTTTACTGGACAATCAATTCGGCAAAACGCACACTGTGAGCCGGGGTTGGCTTCCCATTCTCCCCGCTCTCGGCAATCCTCGATCATCCCGATTCGTGACTTTACAATTACCTCTAACTCTTCGACTTCTGAAGCTGTCCAGACCGCCGACGAAGAATATCCTAGTCTGGGATAATTAAAGGTAAAGCGATACCGCTTGAACCCCGGCCATTTTTGGGCCGCTTGCCAGACATACGCCTGAGCCTGAAATTGATCCTTTACCTCGTTGTCTGAAATGCCAGCCCAAAAAGTTTTCCAGTCGATCTGTTCTAGCTCTTCACCTCTCGCGTAAACCAGATCTGGAGTCCATTGCAGTCCCTCTTCTTCTAAAACCTGAGTCTCCTCGGCCAACAAAAACGCATCGAGATCTAACTCAAACGTTAAGCCCCATTTCTCGCTGAGAGACTCCACCTCCTTCACCAAGTGGGTAGGCAAGCGGAGCTTAGTTACCGCCTCATAGACAGCCTTCTGAAGCTCTTCAGCGTCCATTTGAAGCTGGAGGCTAGCTAACCTCTTGATGTAAATTTTCGCCGCCTCGTGAAACGCGGAACCCCGAAGCGATTCGTCGCTACTATCCTGAATCGGGTCTTCCCGTTCATAGAGTTCATAGAACCGCTTCGGACAGCTAATCGCTTCCAAGGCTGACCGACGATAAATCGCAGTAGCCACCGGCTCAGCCATTAGCTTCACCCAGCATCACCGCTAGTAACTCATCTTCCCTTCCTGAGAACTGGAGTAGATGGGTTAGTTGCTTCGCCTCGTTCCACCCTAAAACCTCAAACCCCTTCCGGAGCCGGGATTCAAGGGCTGGATCTTGAAGGCTTGTAAGTAAGTCCGCCGCCGTTTGTTCTGGCGGTTTTTCTGGGAGTGCTTGCTGGACACCGGGATTCTCAACATCCTCAAGCTCTACCACTTGAGTTCCGTCCATCATTTCCTCGGACGCTAGAATTCCCTGCAAGACATCAGCGAACTCGTCGCGAAGCGCAAACGATACAGCCCTCGCCGTGTACATTCGCTCTGGGTATTTTTGATACATCTGACTCCCAGCGAGACCGGCTCTCTTCGCATCCTCTAGGCCGAAGACTCGCTTCGCCTGAGACCGACCAACGCGCTTCACCGTCACTGTAGCCTCTGGCGGGTCAGACTTAAACTTCACCCGACAGACTTCCATTAACCCGCTCGCTTCAACCAAGGCTCTCATTGTTGAGGCGTAGAGTGTAACTTTCCCCTTAATGACCGCCATCCCGTTGAGACTCGCCAGTGGACCCAGACCCAACTCCGATCCATACTGAATCGCAGCCAGAATTTCCTCTGGTTTATTCCGGAAACTATCCGGAACAAAACTCGTCCCCGCTATCCTGCTGGAGAAATCAACAGCCTCAGAGAACGTCCTCGGCTGCAACGATATAGACCGGTCGTACGGGGTAATTGCTTTACCCATTCCTAGCTCCTTCCAAAAGCGATTACGCTTTATATATTTATAATCTTACCAAAATATTCCCACCGAGTCAATTACAGATCTCCCTTCAAGTCCAACTCTCTCTGCATTAGCTGGGCTACGAACCTAGCCTTTACCCTTTCCCAGACGACGCTCCGATCTGGATCGCCCTCCTGTACGATCTTGTGTGTTCGGAGGTGATTGAATCCATCGTCGGGCAAGTTCAGAATTTTTCGATATGCCTCTGTTTTACAGGGATCGATAATTACCATACCGTGATGGACTCCCATCTTTTTTTCATTGCTTCTATTTTCTCAGTTGGAACATTGTGTATCGAACCGTGTTCGCCTTGCGCCTCGACGACTGAGACAGCATAGCCATACTGTTTGGCTAGTGTGATATAAGGTTGCGCTTCCCATTGCTGGCTGAATGTATTTGCAACTGCGATAACTTGAACGTCATCCCTCATCGCTTTTGTCGCATTCTCCAGACACTCCTCGTGAGCAGAACCTAACTGTCTCGGATCGAAGCGATATTCTCCGTCAGGCCCAATGAAATAATCGTCTGCCTCAAAGACATGATGAGACAACCTGTTAGCTAGCGTTGACTTCCCTGACCCCGGCAAACCGCGAACGATGTAAAGAACTTTCCCGACCACTACTCCACCTCGCACTGTCTTGCTTTCATCCACTCGCGCATTTTTTCAACGCTCCCGAAGCACTCGGACGGAGTGCAGTTGTAAAAGAATTTTACCCAGACCGGGAGCGCCTTCAGGTTTCGAGCGTCCGCTCGGCTGACCGCAGCGAGTAAATTGTTTTCTATCACTGCTGTCAGGAAACCTCCGGGTCGCTTCCCCTCGGCAACATACCCATACAACGCTGGCAACATCGACGCTGGGATCTCGTCGTAGCACGATGCACTCAAACCCCTGTCCAACATCTCGACGATCCATTTATTTTCCATTCTGTAACCCCTCCCTTAATGCCGAGCGGAATTTTCTCTCGCAGTCCAATCCGATTCTGTCATTACTCCGGGTGGCACATCGGGAAGAACCTCAAGTTCCTCCCGTGTAATGCTCGCTCGGACGCCAGCATACTTGTGAGGCAAACCCCAATGCTTCGCACAGACCGGCCCGTAGCCAACCTCGATAGAACCGGCATCGGTGATAGTCGTTCCGCAGAAGGAGCAAGCACCGGAGAATTCAGCATACGCCTTCGCCAGTTCAGCAGGGTTCGCGCCGACTTTTGCAAGGTGAGCAATCAACGCATCGGTGAAAAGCTCCGGGGCGTCCCATGCGCCAATGACATCGCCGTTAGGACGGACGAGGCCGACATACTCCCCGTCGCGCTTGACAGTGACAGAACCCGGAACCTTGCTTCGTTCGCCTGTTAAACCTAAGACCAACTCGGCCTCACCATCCGAATCCAAAACGCGCAGCTTCGGAAACTTCAAACCGCGCTCACGCGCAGCAGCAATGAACTCGATCACGCCGGTCAAATCCGCGTGACCACGAACCGCAGACCGCTTCGCTTTTTCGACTTCCCAAGCGGCCTTCGCAACATCACACGCCGCCTCGGTCGAATGACGAGCGCCCGTTGCTCTCGACCAAACGATCTCAGCGCCAGCGGGAAATTTTCCCTTACAAGACTTGCACCAACCGGGATACTTTGAACGCATCGTCCTAGCCATTCTGTCCCTCCTTGATTACGTGTCTAGTATAAACCAAGCAGTAAAATATTTCAACTCTTGACAATGCGGCCCGTCAAATAATCCATCCTCGGCGGTCCCTTTTTAAGCGTCTGTAGGACGCCGGGATCTTACAGCTTGGGTTTTCGCCAAGGCTCGTGACCATCAAAAAATCTGCTCGCGTCTTACCCACGCTTTTGGCGTCATACCAGAAGACATACATTTGAGGGGCGTGTGCATCTCCAAAATCTACCCAGACCACGCGGCCTACGGTTTCGGTGGGATATGCAGGTGTCGCATTGGGATTTATTTTTGAACCCGTGTAGGTGCAAACTTCGGTACCTACCGGCATCATGTGTGTGAATTTTTTGAACACGTACCCCTTCACCCCGCTCAGTTTTTTCCGCCGCTCCGAGGCATACCGTTTTTTTACATGGTCAGGTCTCGCGTCCTTATACGCTTTCACTTCTCGCTGTACACGGTCGGCGGCTTCTAACGCAGTCTCGCCGGTCTTGCTGAACTCGACTGTGCCTTCACAAAAATGCTCCCCTCGCATTGTCTCGCCTCCTAGCTATCGAAATGCACTGCGCCTAACGAGTGGCGGCAGTGTTTCACCGAGCCTCCATTTCGCAACGTTCTCCTTGTGGCCCCTCACAGTGTCTTCCCGGTTCAATGAATACCCCCGCCAACCGGGACCGTCTAAATGGCGAACATCTGTTCCATCTTTTAGAGCCTTGTTGTATTCAGCATCGCTCATGGCGTAACCATGCCACGCCCATCGTCGATACGAGTCCCCGCGCACACCGTCAATCTTGGAAGTAACCATTCCACCGTCCGGGTAAATCTTGAAGCGCCCGTCCGCGCTCACGGTCACTGTGCGCTCCACATCGCTCGACGGATACTCGCCGCCTCTGACTATTTCCTTTCGGCGCGTCCAGCCTTCGGACTTGATCGATTCCTTGATCATTTCAGCGACGACCTCTCGGCGCTTTTCAACTGCCTCGTGGTACTTGTCATAGTCCATTGCGAACCCTCCTTGCCTCGCGCCTCTCGGCTCTCCCCAAGTAGCCGTAGGCAGCAAACCCCTTCCTCATTTCCAATGCCTCGTCTGGAGTCAGTGGAAACAGGTGAAGACCAAGCGAGAACGCGAGGCTCTCTTTTTCCTTGCGATCCTCTCGGTCTTGCTCGGCTCCTCTGGGTACATTGTCGTTAGCGACGGCCCTTCCGTAGTCCCGCAACAATTCCAACACACTAGGACTCAGGTGGGAAAGCGCGGGGTCGCGAAGTAGCTTTTTCTTTCTCATCACATAGCCTCTTTATTACATTTACATTCTACATGATGGTATCCATACAGTCAACGTTTCTCATCATTAGTGTCTGGAGAATTATCCTCCTCCGAAACCGGGGCCAGTAGAATCCGAGACACGCTGGAGAGGGCTGTTAGTAGCCCTCCCACATACGCCAGCGTGACCGCTGCCATGACCGTCCAGTCGTCATGGGGATCTGGCCTCCATTGAAGAGCCAAGAACACCGCAAGCCCAACACAGGAGGTCGCGATCAAGTTACCAAGTAGCGACATCTCTACTCCTCACCGTCAGCCGCGAAGGCTCTGGTAGGCTTATCGATGACCATTGAATCGAGCGTTCCTTTTAGCTCGGCTATTTGCTCCTTGAACGCATCCCGAACACCGTCTTCTTTTCTCAGAACCTCTGCATCGATTCCGTGCATGACCGTCTTAGCTTTTTTCACCAAGGCCGAAAGCTCGGCGTCGTTGGCAATGTTCCGATCTTCAAAGCTCGTCATAAACGAATCGAGCTTCGTCAGCATTGAGCCGTGGAAAGATTTTTTCTTTCCGCCCTCTTTCGGAGTCAATCGCTCTCCGATATGCCCGACCAGTTCGTGCATCGTAGCTCGGAGAAGTGTTCGACATTCCTCAAGCGCATCCTTCCACATCGCGTCCGCCTTTTCCCGCTCGCGCTTAAAAATTTCACCCTTGATTCCCTTGAGCGATGCCGGGGTATCGAAGGTGACGTATTGGGCGTCTAGAGAAAAGGCATCTCTAACAACTTCCGGTCTAGGATAATCGGTAGCATCAAACAGTGATCCCAATCTCCCCTGAGCTTCAAGCCGACGACTTTCATACGACTCGACAAAGTGTTCCACCAACCCCTCGCGCTGCGCCTTAAACGCTCCGAACTCAGCGTCCGTTTGTTCGACCATGCTAATCGGCAGCAAGTAGATCCCAGACTTAAAATTACTCGGTAAGCAAATCGTCGACAGGTATCTCCGAATCTCACCATCCAACCGCTCGATCCGTTTGAGTTCCGGACTGTCTAGGATGCTTTTGCTTACATGAACGAGATCGCGATCAGCGTCCGTTTGAATGTCGGACGAACTGACCTTCCTCCGCGTACCGAGCCGCTTGGTCTCAACCGCAAACCCGACCGCCTTTTGAAAGATAGGAGCGTTGCTTGCTTCAGGTTCAGACGCCCCTGTTCCGTTAATTATCGACAATGCCATCATTCCCTCCCTGTCTTGGTTAGTAGCACTTAAACGCCTCTCTCCTCCCGCAACCAATCTCGCTCCGCTTTCAATGCTTCGTATCGAAAACTGAACGGCCCAAGAATCGGACCTCCAACCGGACTCATGTCTGCGGTCCACGCGCTTAACTCCGTCATCCCCTTTCTCACTCGACTTGGCTCAACGTGACTCGCTCGCTTGGTTGTAAAATCACCAAGCTCCAAGAGCGTGAGTATTTCATCTCCAAGAACCTTTTCCGCGTCCTCGTAAACGAACATCACTCCCGCTTTCTCGTCGAACGTTAGTATTGCTTTAAGCGGTTCTGACATTTTCGTTTTCCCTTTCCGCATGTTCTGGCTTCAACTCAGTTTTCCCGTTAACCAGACCCAACGCTCCTTCTAGCCCTCTCGTGATTTCTTGGCAGGATTGCCCTTTCACTCCATCCACCTCAATGACCGGATTCCCCTTTTCGTCAAACGTCACCGTAATCATTTCCATAACATCACCTGCCTCTGGCCGTTTTTGTTTTTCGTATCCTTCGCCTGATAACCCAACTGAGCGTAAGTTCTCATGGCAGTAACGACACCAATTTCAGTCTTCAGGCTTGACAACCCTTCACCGAATCGATCCTCCAGTTTTTCTCCCGGTCCCCATACGTCATAAATGGCGTCAAAACCCTTCCCGTCTTTTCTCTTGACCAAGCCGATCTCGTAGCTTCCCGAGACCGCATCGTCCATAACAATTGCATGGTCGCACTGACCGAATGTTTTGGGATCGATGCCCATCATCGATGCCGCTCGATTTTCGTCGCGCCAGTCGTCCAGCCAGACGCCGTACCAATTGAATGTCTTCTGACCACGAACCAACCGACCACCAAGACGCTTCGCGGCAATCTCAGCGTAATCGAGATTGGTAATACACAACTCACCCGTCGTCACATGACTCATCTCTTCCCCTCCATTTCGCTATCGCATCGACCGCACAACCATGACTCGCTTGACTTCATTACCGCTCCGCACCTCGGGCAAGTTCTCATGGTAGCCATCCTTTCTTCCTTATACTTATATTCTACACTATGTTGCTTCGTCTGGTGCGAACACCCTGCTCTTTTTCGACCGCACCACGCCAGCCCTAGTGTCGTAGGGTCGTCGTTTATACAGACCCTCAAACTGCGAACACTTGTAAGTATTGGCCGCGTTCGCTTGCCGATTTTCGATCTGGTTATGTCCAGCTACGAATATCGGGACAACCTCCTTCTGGGCGTCCGCGAGCGGAATGTCCAGCCGGTGAGCCAACCAACAGGCGTTCCGGATTTCCGCACCCGTCCAACCTGTATCGTCGAACTCAGGCGGAGCTTCCAGCCCGTACTGTTTCATATACATTTCCCACAGAGCGTCACGCTCTTCTGGTGTTGGGAGGTCAAAGAAAAACACCCCATCCGTGAACCGTCGTTTTAACTCTGGCTTGAGAGAATCCAATTCATTACAGGTTGCCATGACGTAAACCCGATCCCCGCCAATCGCTTTGACGGTTCGCATTGCCTCTCGGATATT
>VTLG01006971.1_pt1 | contig 49833 bp, 65 predicted proteins | sample 4694571 | NCBI WGS metagenome assembly VTLG01 (sample SAMN12604809, study PRJNA352737) | marine metagenome | biome: ENVO:00000447; feature: ENVO:00000209|ENVO:00000569|ENVO:01000036; material: ENVO:00002151; isolation source: viral sequences binned using virsorter ... | reverse complement strand
CAAGGCAATCTAATACAGAACCAATATGGCGGAAACATAGTCTGTCAGGGGCCTATGCTCACCTTTTCTCCTTTCTTAACGGACTCACATACGTTCAGTAAACCTAGAGAGTTTTGGTATGAACAACCACAATATAATGATGATGGCGAAGTAACTCATACAACTTTAAATAGAACTGGACAGAAGGATAATTTCGCATTGAACCTCGGCTTTTCTATGACATTTTCAATTCCTTTAGATGGATCATTACAACGTAGATGTAAAGAAAGTGTCGATACTCAAATTTCTAAACAAAAACAATCAATCATAGATAGTCAGCTTAATTGGCATATAGCGAGGCTAAAAAACTGTGGAGAATTAAAACTTAAGGGCATAGAGTTCGCTCCCTGGAGTCCTTATTTTGAACTATGCAAAGATGTCCTTGTAAAAGCCAAAATGGGGCAAGTGCTTCCGCACAGGCATAGAACCCCTACTTCTTCATTTTCCTTAGAGCCCTTACAGCGAGGGTCATTTCCCTCTGACGAATCATCCTCTCTCTCTTTGAAAGAACTTCAGTTTTTTGTCCCAGAAGCTTCTTTACTCGGTTTACCACCTGTTTTACCAGAGGCTTCACAATCCTCAAAAGGAAAGGAGTCGAAGCAGCCGCAGCCGTAGCGACTACCGCAATCGTTCCAGTTGTAACGACTTGGGGAACACTTGGTATTGCATCAACTATTTGCTGAGGAAACGAGACTTCTGAATATTGGGTGACGCATCTATTTCCTATTAATTGATAACCCGTTATCTCTTTCGTCCCCTTCCCGTCAGGAACCTTGGTGCCAATTTTTGCTGCATCAGGAGGCGGGCAATCCGTGCTCTTCGGGGTGGACGGTGGTGGCTCGTCTGATGCTGGTGTTTCTGGCTCCTCATATCTTTGCGGTTGTGCCTCCTCTGTAATAACCAAGTCTTCTGGCGTGTAATCCATTGCGTTGAAGCTTGGTACACCTCCTGGACAGAGCGTGACATTGCCCTCTGGATCATTCGTAATTAGCGCATCATTCTCATAATCGCTGCGCCTTGTTTCAACGCAAGGCATCTCAAGAATGGGAAACCCTAGAGGTACAGAAACAGGGACTTCTGGGGCAGTCAGTATTGGGTAATTAACAATCCTCGTTTGAATCCCAGGAATATCTATATCCTGAATTTGAATATTGGGAATCTCGCTCAATGCTTAAAAAGGCAGGCCCGGTGTTGCTCCTCTTTTTGCAGGGGCTTTGGTTGGTAATGCTGGCCCGGTTAATCCACCTGGAATTGGGATATTCTGCATGACACTATCGATTAATTGCTGTTTTAATTTCTGTTGGTTCTCTTCATTTGTAACCCAAAAATAACCATACAATCCACCTCCACCAATAGACAAAGCCATAACGAATGCGGCTATGCTGAGTCCATTAATAATTTTCTGCATGAGAGACGCTTTCTTAAAAGCATTACCTCCAGTAATAGTAATCGTATTCGCCGGGCTTGTCGCTCTGCTCCCTTTATCTTTAGTTACTCAGTCGTACCAACTGCGCAAGAACCCTCCATTACCGGCACGTCTTCTTCAATAGAAGCTTCTTCTAGCTCCTTTAATAATTCCAGCTTTCCTTGCAAAGTTAATTGCAGCATGGCGGATTGGTTTGCGACCTGATCAGCTTGATTCTTTTGGCTGATGGCAGCCTTTAATTGATCCTGAATCTTTTGGCGTTCCGCCGCGAAATCAATCATGCTCTAAAGATAGTTAAAGTTAATGTTAAACCGGCCCCTCTCATTTGTCGTCGTAGATGAATTGTGCTTCTGTCCAGGGTCAAAAAATAACATTCGATTTTCAACGCTCTCTACTTTCGTTCCATCCTCCAATCTCGTAAAGCCATCACATGTATTTAGAGATAACAAAGCCCCCTTATTTTCAAATTTATAATCAACATGTCTGCCATGTTCAAACATCTCATCAGTCCTAGGGTAGAAATTCGCTTTGATTCTGATTAAAGCCCTGAAATCTGGAAAAGAGTCAGAAATTGGTGCAACTTTTCCAAAGAAACTCGACTGTGGTTTACATCCATGATAAGCAAGATGAGTTCCATACCAAGTTCCTTCTTTCTTTACTCCAGAGACATTAGTATTGAAATACCAAGGGAAAGAAGCACTCCAAACTACTAGTTCTTGAAGCTCTTTAAATATTTCTTCAGGGAGAAAATTATCAATGATCTGATAGTGAGGACTCAAGCCCAGGCAAGCGAGGTTGCATGTATTCTTACGTTCTTATTGGCAGCTTGGTTGTGAGTTGTAATTTTATATCGCATATTTGCTGCTGATGGTTGGCCTGAAATATCAACATCATGAAAGGCAAGAATCCTCTTGTTTGTTCCCCAACTTCCTTCGTCTACAAGAGTCCCCTGTGTCCAATTAGACCCAGCATCTCTAGATACATAAGCCTTGATGTCTGTGTTAAGTGTGGACGTTCCATCAGCATCCTCTATCAAAGTTATGACGTCGCCTTTGGTTGGAGTTGAGCTGGCAACTGTAGTAGCAGAAACAAGGGTCATATCTCCATGATCTTCAGTTGTAGAAAAAGCGTTAGTTGTATATAAGACATAGACCCCACCATGTCCACCGCCGCCTCTTCCATAACCAGCACGAGTTCCGCCGCCGCCTCCACCTGTTCCATCCATTCCCCATTCTCCAGCATTTATCGGGTGACCTTCACCGTCACCACCTCCACCTAATCCGGCATCATATCCACCAGTATTTAAAGAAGGAGCTCCATCTGAACCGAAATAACCATTTTCTCCAAATTGTACAAAGTCACTGTGGTAAGCCCCATTACTTGTATTCGCACCAGTTGTGTTACCACCTTCCGTACCACCTGCTGAAGTCACTCCAAAGGCTGAAGAAGCAAGTCCATCTTCTCCATACTGAGCACCCATACCTCCGCCACCTACAACAATTGTGTAAGTTTGAGCTGTTGCACTGAAGTTGTTGTTGTAGTTAACAGCACCTGCTGTACCCGCAGGGCCGGGATAGCTGCTTGGTTGTGTTCCACTTCCACCGCCACCTACTATTAAATATCTCAGTGTTCCCGATCCAGGGACAACGAAATTGTACTGAGTGGTTGTTGCTCCACCTGGATTATTGCCATTGCCGTTATGAGTTCCAGTATGTGAGAAATAATGATAATTTTTGCCGCCTGCTTGACTCTCTGTTCCTCCAGTTGCGTTCCCTGTTGATGATGTTTGGCCGTGGTAATAACCACTAGTTAAAAATTCCCCTGTACTAGCAGAAGTATCAATCCCAGAGTTATTAACGTACTCATCAATTGTCATATCAACTAAGTTGTATTTAGCTTTTGAATGATCTGTGGCTCGATAAAAACCAAGCATTGCAATATTCTGCTCAAGCTTATCTACATCAACAGCACTCCATGTTCCATCTCCACGCAGGAACGTTGCTGAGCTGGCAGTACCAGATCCCATTCGTGCAGTAGGAAGTGTGCCTGAAGATATATTTGCTGCATTTGTCGTATCAGTAGTAGCAGACGAAGCAAGACCTGAAATTTTGGAAGCTACTATGGCCGCATTTGAAGCAACACTTGCATTGACTACGGCATTTGCTGCTAGCTCATCAGCTCCCACCGCATCATCAGCTAGGTGCTCGTTATCAATACTGGCCGCAGCAAAGTGTTTGGAATCAATGGAATCGTCTCCGACGCCATCCCCTTTTACTTGAGTGAGTTTGTTAGCCATTAGTCAGATGCTTGAGGAGTGTTTCCGTCATCGAGCCATTTTTTATACTCGACCCAATCCATGTTCATTTCATCTTTTGGGATATGTGCATTATCCGCTATTCGTTTAATTTGATCAGGATCGTCACCAGTACCAGGCCATTCAGCTTTGACGTATTTATAGGTCATAGTTAAAGCTCCGCATCTGCTTGCCAAAATACTGCAATAGCATTAGCAGTTCCACTACCACTTACTTCAAAACCATAATCACAATTTCCGTAGACACTAGAGTTGGCATGGACAGTTGTTGATCCATAATTCATTAACATAACTTGGCCTGATGAGCCGTTATTTGAATAAGTAGTCAAAGTTGGAGTAGCACGTTTTCTTACCTGATATTGTTCATTAGTAAATACAGTTTGGTTTGTTGCTGAAGCACAAACTCTTCTGCCACGCCTACCGTTATCGCCAGCACTACCTGGTACGACACTATAAGGGTAACTTTTTTCGTAATATCTTTGGCAGCGTAAAAGCTCCTCCCCAAATTGTCTATGTTCAAACGCAGTACATACGTCCCCAGCATCTAAAGCTTCTAATTGAATACCTGTAATATTTAAATAATTACTTGTTGAATCAGCCAGATTAACTTGACTTGGATGCCTCCTGTTTGCCTGAACATTTGCATCCCACGCACCATCTCTAAATGTTCCTCCTGATGTACTTAATCCAGTAGCAAAGTACATATAAATCCGTAAGCCTTCGCCATTATCTACTCCCCACACACCTCCTGCTGTATCTGCATTGTAGAGTAAAGTTTTCTTCTCCCATGTATCAGCAGAGTCTATTGTATAAGCTTTACTAGTACCCCTATTAGCATGAGCATTATATATTTCCATTGTATAAGTTCCAGTCTTGTTTGACTTCACCCAAAACGATAAACCAAACTTTTTAGCTCCGGCTTTTCCGTTTCCAAAACGGTTAGCGTCTCTCTTCTCTATCTTATGCCAAATATGTATATAATCACCGCCACCTAATGAGGTATCAGCAGTTGTGCAATCTAACTTAAGTGAATTTGCAAAAGTATCAGGTGCATCACTATCTTGTGTAACAGTCCAAGTACCTGCGTTAGAAATTGCAACTGCAAATCTATCTAATGTGTATGTTGCTCCTGATGTAAGACCTGAAAAACTCGTATTGCGTTGGCTCACTTCCATCGCACCGTTAATTACAACATTGCGAAATGAAAGTGCCTGTTGAGTTGATACTGAAGCCCAGGAATTATCACCCCTTAAGTAAGTACTTGAGCTTGCTGTTCCTGATGCTGATAGGTCAGCAATATCAACAGTGTCGTCGGGAAGTTCTACCGCTCCAGTGAGCGTTGTTGTTCCGTCAACAGTCAGGTTTCCCTCAACAGTGGCATTCTGGGAGTTATCCAGAGTGATGTTGTCTGCTGATCCAGCGGTATGCCGGAGGCTATTTACGTCAAGTCTGCTCATGATGGTTTATCAGCAATGAGTTTATTTTTCCAAGCATCCTTTATGGCTGTTGTCCAAACAGCTTTAGTAATGTCTTGGATCTCTTGAGACTCAGAAGAGACGTCTGTTTCCACAAGATTATCGGAGTCATCCAACGTTCCAGGGTGCAAAACCCTTCTGTGATAACTCCGGCTCAGTTCTTTTGAGTCTTCTTTAATAACCGTCGCGGTTCTTACGTGTACGGCCTTATATGGCCCCACTATTTCGATCTTGTCGTCTTCTGTTGTTTTAGATAAGGCCATTGATTTTAGGCTGTCTGATAGGACAGGGTTAACATAAAAGTAGTCCCTGTTTTGGTGTTACTTCCAACAGTTGTACCACCTCCAGTTTGCCCAGAATAACGGACATCAAAACCACTTGAGTTATCAAATCCAAAAGCTACAGGGTGTCCACTAGTAGTATTTGAATCGCAATTTTCCATGTAAACAGCCCCTGTAATTGCGTTGCCATCACCTGATGGATTACTAGGAACAAATGGGAGGCCGCTTATACTTACATTTCCATTGGCGGGATTATTAGTACTTTTACATCTACATCTAACACAACAAAAATTACCTATTTTGACGTATGTACCAACAGGTGAATCTAAACCAACCGCAGTGCCACCATATGTTAAACCTGGAGTCCATGTGCCCTCTTCATACGCATCAAGAAGCTCTGAAGTCATTCCTGCTTGGTGAGTAGTAGCACTAAAATCGATCCCATTTCCTGAAGCAAAAGCAATATTTCCTGTTGAATTAAATGTGAACTTCTCCGTTCCACCAAATCTCCACGACCAAGAATTTAAATTTCCTCCAACATTGCACCAAATTGCATTGGAACCAGTTGTGTCAGCGACGATATAACCCGTTGAACTATTACCGTTAAAACGAATTCCTTTTACATCAGTAGCAAATTTTAAATCCCCACTAGTAAGGGTGTAATCACCAGTGCTTGAGTCTTGCTCTGCTGTAGAAACAGTGCCAAAAGATAAATTTTTCGAGCCATCTGTCTTTAAATATTGGCCTGCACTTCCATCAGCTTGAGGGAGAACAAAGTCAACATCAGCGTTACCCGTTGTGCTTGCGGGGCCTTTAAGTGATACCGAGCCACCGGATCCGCCTGTCGTGTTTAACTTGATTTCACTCATTAGCCTGCCTCCAATGTTGCCACTTTAGTTTCAAGTGTCTCAATTCGCTCCATCGCTTCTTGTAAAGCTTTAATAGCTTTCATATATAGAATTGAATACTTTATGCTTTTAAACCCATCTGGATCAGCAGACCCGTCTTGTTTTTTCGGATCTTCTACTAGAGACGGACAAACTTTTTCAGCTTCTTGAGCAACCAAGCCGAGCATCTTAATATCACTCTCTCCAGAGTATTCAGGTATAAAGTTAAAGTTCCTAACTCTAAGAGCTTTTAAATCATCCCATTGAGATTTAGCATCGACAATATTTCTTTTGATTTTCTCATCTGAAGAACTTCCCCACGCATTACTTGTGTTATTGCAGTGACCATGACCGTGGACAATAAAATTACCACTACCTCCAATAACTTCAAAGATTTTCCAGTTACCATTACTGGAAGAACTTGAAAAGGTAGCTGTTCCTGATCCTTTTAGTTGATAAGCAGTAACAGAAGCTGTTGCTTGATTATCTATAGTTGAATAATTATCTGAATCCCCTTCTCTCATCCTTATTGTTCCACCATTATCGAAAGTCCAAAAATCGGTAACAGTTGCACCACCATCTTTGGCTAGGAAAATACCTAAATTGCCTGCTACGTCATCTTGATTAATACCGGCCCCTGGTTGTATTTTTCCTTCTATTTTTACTACGTCACAAGTCCAATCATTTCCATCATATGCTGACCAAACTATATCACCAACTCCTGCGGCATTGTTTACACTAGTTGGACTTGCATTAGATCCTCTAGATTTACCAAAGACAAGTCTTGCAGGATCGTTCGAGTCGGAAGATCTAATAATACTAAGAGTTGAACTATCGTCATCTTGGCCACATATTTGAAGCCTAGCGTTCTTACCAAAAGCTGGAATACTTGTTGCATATCCAAAGTTAAATCTCTCACTTGAGTCAATAGTTAATCCAGTCGCATCAGCACTAGTAGCAATACCATCAACTCCCGCAGAAATCGCTGCCCAAGAATTATCTCCCCTTAGATAGTTGCCAGACCCTGCTGTGCCTGTTGAAGACAAGTGAGCAAGATCTACAGCACCAGCGACTAATTCCGATGAGTCAATAGCATTGTCAGCCAACGTACCGTTATCGATCACTCCATCCGGCAAGCCACCTACAGCTAGCCCCGCAATCGTATTCGCAGATCCATCAATTGTAATTGCCATGACTAGAGTTTAGCCTCCATTAAACGATAGTCCACACGGAACCTGAAGGAATAGTAAGCGTCGCGGAAACGCTCACAGGCCCGACACTCATTGCATTGTAGTTCGTAGTAATTGTATGGTTCGTTCCTATTGTTTTAGCTGTTTCAACAATACCGTTTGAGACTGTTGCAACGCCTGTAATTGTTGCTCCTGTACTTGTTACTTCGACCTTTGTTGCACCACCTGTTTGAAGTTTGACACTGCCTGTCCCAGCATCATTAATAATTGAATCACTAGCGTTATGGAAAATTTCAAGGTCATTACCTGTTCCCCATCTCGACTTAACGTTGTCATTGAAATCAACTCCTGTTGCCCCACCAACTCCAGCTGGAACAGCAGCCCATACAGGATTAGCACCACTTCCTTGAGTCTTTAAGTAATACCCAGAAGTCCCAGCGGTGAGCCTTGCGGGAACTCCAGAACCTCCGTAATAGAGGATGTCACCTTGAGTTGCATGGGCTAGCTGAGCAAGGTTAACCGTGTCATTACTAGGCGTTCCAACATCAACTGTGTCGCCAAGTTGAACAATAAATATCTCAGCACCTGATCCTGGAGCGGCACAGAATTTAATCCTTCCTGTTGTTCCTGTATCAACTACAAATCCATCTAAGCCTGAAGTACTTGTGCCTGCATTAGGCTGCTGAATGACTCCATTTACACTGACTAAAAGTTGTTGGGCCGATGAAACTGCTTTGGCTGTCGTTGTACCTGAAGTGACTAAAGTGAAGTCAGTATTTGTTAGAACAGCTGCTCCATTATTGGCTGCATTTCTTAAAGTTAGTATCGTGTGATTCGCTGTACCACCACTGATTGTGATTGTTTTAGCAGCACCTGTTCCGCTTGCGGTTACACCCGCACCAACAAAGTTAAGTGTCGTCGCCGCTGTGGATAATGAGCTTCCCTCATCCTGAACTGTTATTTCTCCGCCACTTGCAGCAATCGTGATGTTGTCAGCATCAGTATGGGTAAGCGTAATATTGCTGCCAGCTACAAATTTAACGTCATCATTTCCACTACCAGAACCACCAGCTGACAATCTGAGAATGATGTCATTACTGGAATCAACAAATGACTGACTATAAGTTGTATCAGTCGTGCTTATTGTTGCCCACTCAAGTCCAGTTGATTCACTGCTGTTAGCCTTAAGAACTTGACCATTTGAACCAGCGGCTAATTTTGTAACAGTGTCATTTGCAGTTCCTACATAAATATCTCCCTTGGTATCTATCGTGGATAAAGGAACTTTAGTAGCAAGGCTATTTGTAATCGTAGTAGAGAAGTTTGCATCATCCCCAATCGCAGCTGCTAGCTCATTTAATGTATTTAGTGCACCTGGCGCGGAATCTATTAAAGAGGCAACTGCTGTTTCCACATAGGCTGTCGTAGCTATTTTAGTACTATTATCAGAAGCAGATTGCGTTGTGCCTGTAACAGCAGATGCGATAGTTCCTGTTACATTGACAGCATTTGTAGCGTTTGCTGGAGTTATATTTGCTGTACCGTCAAAGCTTGTTCCACCGATTGTCCGTGCTGTTTCTAGAGCGGTGGCAGTAGCAGCATTGCCCGTTGTATCTTGGTTAAGAGTAGCAATTACAAAATCAAGAGTATTGTCACTATCTTCATAAGTAACGGTGATGTTCGTTTCTGTATTGCTAGAAACCATCGCACCGACAGTATCTGCAATGTATTCATTTAGGGCTGTACCGTTAACTGTGTAGGCATCTGCCTCAAGCGTTCCATCTATGTCGGCGTCGCCTGAGATATCAAGACTTGCTGCTGTGACTGCGGCAACAGTGATTGCGGGTGTCCCTGATAAGCCAGCCGCAGTGCCAGATGTATTTTGATTACCTGATGCATTTACACCAGGAAGGTTGATATTTCCAGTGCCATCAAAGGAAACACCACCAATTGTTCTTGCTGTTTCTAAAGCGGTTGCTGTAGCTGCATTTCCTGTGGTGTCTTGATTAAGCGTTCCAATGACGAAATCAAGAGTGTTATCTGAGTCTTCGTAAGTAACAGTGATATTTGTTTCCGTGTTACTGGAAACCATCGCACCAACTGTGTCAGCGATGTACTCATTAAGGGCTGTTCCGTTGACCGTATAAGCATCGGCCTCCATTGTTCCGTCTATATCAGCATCACCTGAGATGTCCAAACTGCCTGCGGTAACAGCGTTTGTGACTGTTAATGCTCCTAACGTCCCAACTGATGTAAGGCTTGAAGTGACAACTGTGCTTTTTAACTCAGTCCCTGTAAGTGTTCCTGCTGCTGCGGTGACTGTGATATTGCCTGTTCCGTCAAATGAAACGCCATTTATTGTCCTTGCTGTTTCTAGTGCGGTTGCGGTAGCAGCATTTCCAGTGGTGTCTTGGTTGAGAGTCCCAATTACAAAGTCAAGAGTGTTGTCTGAGTCCTCATAAGTAACAGTTATTCCTGTCTCTGTATTACTGCCCACCATTGCTCCAACGGTGTCAGCGATATATTCGTTTAACGCTGTTCCATCAATAGTTAAAGCATCTGTTTCTAGCGTTCCATCAATATCTGCGTTGCCAGAAATGTCCAAACTGGCTGCAACAACATCCCCCACAGTGATATTTGGTGTTCCTGATAGTCCACCTGCTGTTCCTGTTGTGTTCTGGTTAAGAGTGCCTATTACAAAGTCGAGGGTGTTATCTGAATCCTCATAAGTAACAGTGATATTGGTCTCTGTATTGCTAGAGACCATTGCACCAACGGTGTCAGCAATGTATTCATTTAAAGCAGTTCCATTAACGGTGTATGCATCAGCTTCCATCGTTCCGTCGATGTCAGCGTCACCCGAAATATCAAGGCTGCCCGCAGTCACTGCATTCGTGACCGTTAAAGCTCCTAGTGTCCCAACTGAAGTAAGACTTGAATTAACAACTGCTGAACCAAGAGTTGTACTGCTTAAAGCACTGACTCCTCCGATCCTGTAAACCTTTCCTGAGACAACATCAATATCCTGGTTAGCTGTCCATGCATCTGTTGAATCCACCCAGTTCCATGTCTTATCTGTTGCACCCTTGATTGTTAATCCTCCTCCATCGGCCCCAGTATCTGCACTATTCCCTGTGGCTAGCTCAAGGTTTTTATCTGCAACCGTAATTGTTGTAGAAGAAACAGTAGTTTGCGTTCCAGTGACTACTAAATCCCCATAAATAGTTGTCTTGTTATTCGCTTCAACTTTTATCGCTTGAGCACCATTTGTCGCTATAGACAACTCATTTGCAGCACTACGATATAAACCTGTTGTCGCTGCTGTGTCAAAAGAAAGTGAAGGTGCAGCAGCTGATCCGTCAGGAATACTTTTTAGTAACTCTGTATAAGTAATCTTTTTATTTTTATTTGCATTTAACCCTTCACTTATGTCTACTACATGAAAGAAGTCACCCGCAGCTGGTGCTGCTAGTGCCGTAAGTTCACTAATTTTGCGATTTGCCACAGCTGTTCCTCGGCACTACCCAACATGGTTAGACCAACTATACCGAGGAATACTGCTTTAAAGCTTCACTTTTGGTAAGAATATGGCAAAGCATATGAGTGCATTGGTTATACAACAGCTTTTTTAAACGGTGCTTCCCATCGATCAATCTGTAATAATCTCCGAAATCAACCACTAGACCAGGCATTCGAGGATCAGCACCTACATATCGAGGGTGCCATTCTTTGATTGCACCAAGATTCTTTTTATATCGCAAACTACTGATTTCAAGCCAATCTGCTTCACGCTTCTCACTTTCAACAAATTGATAGAGCTGAAAGCAATTAATCGCACCATGCTCAATGGTGTCAAACGGAAACTGTTCAGTGATGATGTGTTTCATCCTTCGGAAGCAACCTATATCCAAAGCTGTATCGATCACAATTGCTTCCAACACAATGCCAGAAAAACGGGCGCTGCTCACTCGCTGTAAACGTCCGAATGTTTAAACCTTTATTATCATAATGAGTTACTACTTCATCATCCGTGTAGTACCTGAAGAAAGATTCTTTATCCTCTGAAGCATAAACAATGTACAAATGATCGTCTGGCTGACTTGAGTTAGTGTGCCAACCCATATAACCTGTCTTTGGATAATAAAAATGCCCGCTACTGTATATATATTTGTCTGGATAAAGTTCTTTTAATATATGCAATAGAGTATCTGAATATGCAGGAGAAAAACTATAGTAATTCCTTTCTGAAGCCACACGTATATCTTCATCTAAAACATCAAACAACCATTCTGGAGATATATAATGTTGCCATTTTTCATCCCTAACTAAGACTTCTCTTTTGACTTCATGTGTGACTTTTTCTATATTTTTCTCTACAAGGGATAGTATTTGACCTTCAGCGGCAGATGAAAACATTTAAACTTTAGACTTGTACTTTTCAAGATAGTCTATAAACAATATATCAGGAATATATTTCCTGAAATCAGTACCTTTTGTAAACTTCGTAGTATCTATATTGTTTATGCATTCTCGTAATAACTGCTTGTCAGCCTCTATTTCATTAACAACAGTAGTGTCGTTTTTAACCAACGCTCTCTGTTGCATAGTGTCCAGAGATAGGAGAGATCTTTTTCTGAAATCTCTTAAGCCTTCTTTCATGTCTGTCATTATCGCAGGGAAATCAACAACGATTTTTGTTGGTGTTGTATAACTATCGAAAGAACAATGCTCTACATAAGAATACTTAGCCTGATCATCTAAAGCCATCGATTCCGAAAAGACAGGGACTTCTAGATACTTACTCCCACTAGGGATGACACCATCAGATACAAGTTCCGAAATCTCTTTATCACTAGTTGTGTTAGCTAATTTCTGCGTTCCTGCTGGAAACACAAAAAAGATTGTTCTTGTGGTTGCCATTTTAATTAGAAGAGGATAACTGCAACATAATCGGGGTCATTTGCAGACCTATCAAATGTAACTTCATACCATTCATCATTACCTCCATCCCTGAATCTATCCACACCATCAAAAGCTCTTGATCTTAGATAGAAAGCACTAGTACTACGAGACTCTAACCATATGTTCCATTCTTGTGATTGATGATCATTGATAGTTTGTTGAGTCGCTGTGGAAGTCCATCTTTTATCCGAAACATTAGATATGACTACACCGTAATTACTGTTCCCCGTCTGAGCACCAGAGGCAATAGTGATTGTGTATAAACCAGTCCCTGTCTTGCCTAAGCTAAGGTTTGATGATCTATAAACACTGCTATTCGTTCCATTAAATGCAATGTATCCTCTGATTCCTGTTATATCAGTCCATGAAGGAGCAGAAGAACCATTGGATTGAAGTACCTGTCCCGATGTTCCTGAAGCAAGAGTAGAACTGTTGTTATTAGCTACTTGATAGACAAGAACATTTGATGCGTTAATAGCTAGATCCGTCGCTGTAGCTGAGTTACCTGTGCAGCTTGCAGAGCTTCCAGTGGTGTTTTGACTGCCTGTGGTATTGACCCCAGGGAGATTTATATTGGCCGATCCATCAAACGAAACACCCCCGATAGTCCTTGCAGTGACTAGCTTTGTGGCTGTCCCTGCGTTTCCTGTAACTGTACCAGCGCTACCTGTAACGTTACCTGTGACATTTCCTGTAAGGTTGCCAGTTACGTTTCCAGTTAAAGGCCCGCTAAATGCAGTTGCTTTCGCAGTTCCATTTACATCTAGTGTTTCTGTTGGAGAGGTTGTATTGACTCCGAGTCGTGCTGCTGTAGTCCACGCACCTAGAGCAGATCCAGACTCCGATTGGAATACATGACCGTCAGCTGCATAAGTAAGTTTGTCTCCATCATTAATTACTTTTCCTACACCCTCGCTGTTCTGAAGTCTTAGCTCTACCGCAGTCGCTCCAGAATCATTGATGTGTAAGTTTGTACTTGGAGAGGCAACACCAATACCTACCTTGTCTCCTTTGATAGTCAGCCTTCTACTGTTATTTGTAGCAAAACAAATCTCATTATCTGCTGGGGAGAACATGCCCCCATCTTCATCACCTCCACTTCGGAAGGTGTAGCCCATATCTCCATTAAAAGTAGATCCCGCAGATGCTTTGACTCCTCCTACTACATCTAATTTTGCACCTGGAGATGAATCTCCTATACCTAAATTACCGTTTGAATCTACAAATAAACGCCCCGTACTTGCTGTTGCTAAACCGAGGGTGTTCGCACTAGGCAGATAAAGACCGTTACTAGGAGCACTAGATCCATCAGGGATAAAAGCAGTACCAGTGACTGTGCTGGATGCGTCAACTGTTCCTGTAACACCTACGTTTCCCCCAAAAGTTGCTGCCCCTGTTGTTGTTAAAGCCGTTAAGGCATAAGTTGTCGCCAACTCACCCCATGCACTGCCTGACCATTTCTTCCATCTATTTGCTGTGCTATCCCATCGAATTGTGTTTGTAGGAATATTGGTAACAGTTACACCGTCAAATTGAACAGCTAAATCCGTATCCCTATCTTTGACCTCTGTGACGAAGTTCGTATAGGTGCTCGTTAATTGGGGGTTTGTCCAATTGGTCATTTAAGAACCTCGCGCTTGCCAGCTAAAGCCGCCGCTGACTCTGTTTCCACTTGTGTCATAAAGTAGAACTTTGAAAGTGGTGGGATTTGGTACATCGGTGAAGTCATAGAGAGCAATTCGAGCCGCAGTACCAGAAGGGGTAACTGTTATTGATTCTACGTCCACAAAGCTTACGTTGAAAGTAACTGTCGTACCACCACTATCACTCGCACTTGCTGTTCCGTTACCTGAATCACCAATCTGTTTGGTCTCTAATCTGATATTTAATCCCGTAAGTTTCAATAAATCATCGCCACCTGAACCACTAAAGGCATGAGTTGACTTCACATATCTGAAATTAGTAGCAAAGGTTGAATAGGCCAAGTTCGCATCTGTAGAAGCAGATCCTGCATAATCAGTCCATGCTCCTCCTGACGTAGTTTTTACGGAAATCGTTGGTGTAATTGTGGTTGTACCTGCTTCCTGACTACCAGTAAGAGTTGTAATAATCTTTGTTCCTGCTAAAACCGTCCCATAATCAACTTCTTCTACATAACTACCTGTACTCATAGAAGGTAAAGCGTAAGGAACAGTTGCACCTGGAGAACCGAAGTTGGGGTATTGGGGAGAACCAGATGATCCTGTACCTATAAAGTGTTCCTCATATGTCTCAGTTGTATTTACAGCAGCAAATAATTCATCTACATCTAAATATGCATTTGTCTTTGTTCCATTGAACGTGCTGTTTATATCACTTCTTAAGACATAATCAGGAGGTTGATTAACGCTTGATGTAACAGTGGACTCAGCCCCCTCGTTACCCGCAGAGTCAACTCCTTTTATTCGATAAACAAATGTCCCAGAAACAGTTTCAAATACTGTAGTAAATAGCCCTTGCTTAGTTCCTATGTCAGTACCACCTGCCCAACTACTTCCCTTTTTAATCTTGTAAAAATGGATAGGTAATGAGCCTGTTGCATCACCCCAACGAAGTAAAACATTGTTGTCAACAACCTCTTGGACAAAAGAAGGTGGTGCGGCTGGAAGAGTGACTGATACATCAAGATCATCCTCTGTTCCATAATTTCCCTGAACGTCAATACCAACAACCCAGAATTTTTGAGTCGCATTGGATTGACCCCAATCAACTTTGGTCGTGAAGGTAGTTCCATCTACCTTGCCTAAAGAGGTAGCACTATTAAAGACATCCCCTCTCCTGATCTCATACTCAGCTACTTTCAGAGAACCTGTTATGGCGGCCCAAGCTAAGACAACGTTTTCACCAGAAAAACTACTTGTAAGAGTTGGAATTGCTGGAGCACTAAACGAAATATCTTTACTTCCCGTGGTTCCTTCATTGCCGTTCGCATCTACAGCAACAACCCAGAATTTTTGAGTGGTGGACCAAGTAACAGGAATGGTGAAATCTGTTCCCTTCACTGTTCCTTCAGTAGACGCACTTATGTAATCTGAACCACGTTTAATCTTGTAAGCACGAGTTTGAGTTGAACCGTGTACTTCAGACCAGCTTAAAGTTATTGAATCATCCACATAGGTTTGAGAAACAGTAGGTGCAGGTGCTGGGGTATTTGTTATATCAACTTCCGCAAAGAGTCCTAGATTCCCTGATATATCTACGCCCCTGACGAAAAATGTTTTGACATTCTGCCACGTTACAGGAGTCGTAAACCTAGTAGTATCACTTTTACCTAACAAATTGGCAGCATTAGTTGCATCTGAATAAACCTCATAATAGTCAATGGCATATTTATTTGTTGTGGCTAAAGCGTTCCATGTGATAACAGCCGAATCACCTTGAATGCCTGTCTCTGCTGTAATGAAAGTAGGAGCTGCTGGTACTCCAATAGTTATGGTCTGGGATGTTGCTATCTGGCTGTAAACACTAGATGTATCATATGCTTTGATGTAATACATCACTGTCCCTGAAGGGATTGTCCCTATCTTGAATCTATTGGCAGAAACTCTTGCTACTAAGTTAGAACCGTTATTTGCATCATCTAAACTCCATCCTGTATTCGTACTCCTTATTTCATACCCAACAACATCTAAATCATCAAAATCAGGGAATACACCTTCTAACTTATCCCACGTAAGAATTAGACCTAAATTTGGATCTACATCATAACTAAAGTTGGTTACGTTACTTGGAGGATTTAACTTTCCTGCTGCTGTTAAAGCACCTGATAAGTAAGTAGTGGAATGCCTCTTTGTTGCATTTAAACTGAATATCCTAAATTCATAATAAGCAGGAGTTATATCAAGTATTTCATCATCTGGGCCTTGTTGTGTATGTACATGCCAATTCCCCAGAGTATGTACATTGCTGCCTTTTCTCCATCTGACTTCATACTCATTTACTCCTAATACAGCGTCCCAAGAGAAGATAATCTTGGCTCGTATTGTGTCTCCCTTTCTGTAAAGTCTTTGGTTGACTCGGAAGTTTGTAGGTGGATCTGGTAACTCGGTGAGATTACTGAAGTCCCTTTGGGTTAAAGCAATTCCACTCTCTATATTTGCATACTTAGAACTGTTGTAACTCAGTGCAGTGACTTGATATTCAAGATTCTCTCCGCCTGTTTCTTCGACAGTTATCACTCTCCACTGAGAAGTCTGTAAGTTTTGAGCCGATGAACCGCCTGTTGTCTCCAGTATCCAAATACTGTTGGCATTGGGAGCCGCACTATATGCAGAAGTTACTGTGATTACAGAGCCTGATATGTCACCAATTGTCTTTGATTCCACTGTCCCGTCAGGGAGCATGACACTTAATGTTCGTGTATAGGTGACACTGTTATCAGGTAGGTCAGTGTCGGAAGTAGATCCATCAATTGTTATTGATGTGTCGGTAGCAGACGCTATTCGACCACCTCTCCTAATCCCTGCTTTTACTGGATCTGAAATATCTATAACTTGGCCAGGTCTTACTAAAACCCCACCATGTAAACCAGTTTTGAATGTAACGGTCTCAGTTTCGTTCCCTTCAGAGTAAAGAAGCCACTTACCGACTCTTTGAGCTTGGCCTCTGGAAGTGCAAGCAAACGCCTGAACTCTCTTTGTAATAACACCATATTTTGCAATAGCATCAGCATCCTTTACTTCCTCATATGCATAAGAACGCAAAGTTATATCGAAGTATCTAACAACAGCAACTGTTGCTCTATTCTTTTGGCTACTTCCTGAATAAGCAAACCCTTCAGGAGCTACATTTGCAAGAGTAAATAAATAACTACTGTCAACAGGTTTGTCTTGGCTTACTGTTAAGCTTCCTGCGCTCCAATATGGCATTCCTCTGAATACCGCGCACATGGAATTGATAACATTAAAAGCTTCTGATCTGCCTTGAATACAGACATTGCAAGAAAAGCGAGGTTCCTGTCCACCAAAACCATCTGAAACTAATTCATTACAATATTGAGACGCAGAATAAAAATCAAATTTTGATAATTGATCAGCAGCGATATGATCACCGAGTCCATATCTTGACGATGTTAAAAGATCCCAAAGAGCCCAAACAGGATCACTACACCACTGAGCTGCTCCAAACGTACCGTTCCATGTTCCTGTATAAACTAAACGTCCATTTGTACTATCTACAGTTGCATTATTAGGTATGGCAATCTTTATTCCACGAATCAAATAAGCTCGATTTGGAATGCTACTAAACTGCTCAGAATCACATCTGAGTCCCATCAAAGCACTGTTGTTATATGTGTTTGTCGTATCTGTGACTTGGGCATACATGTCCCACCAAAGTTCATTATTTATACGAGTGGGATCACTTGAATTTTCAGTTATCCTTAAAACCCTTATCTCTACAGCAGAACTAAAAGTTGCGGGTAGAGGAATATAATATTGTTTCTTATACAGATCACCTGTTCTGCCTTTTATTGTATCGTTTATTTTATCTACAAAACCACCTCCATCTGTCTGCATCTGAATCTTAAAATTCAAACTTGTTCCAACAATATCTCCGTCATCCTCTATATGTTGAAGAGCGGGTAGTTTAATAACTACTCTTACACCTGTAACAGAATCAGAAGTAGCAACTGTCCTTGTTACACCTACATTTGGGTCTGCTTTTGTTACTTGAACACCCACATTAAACGTAGATAAAGCTTGGTCAAATCCGCTAATAATAGATTGACTAGCTGTACCATTTCGTGATTGAAGACTTACATCTTCAAAGTTATATGTACCATCACTATTTTGTAACGGGGTGTTATTTAAAAAGACAGACTTTAGCCCATCCTTTAAGCCTTCAATCTCACCCTCTGATACCAAATCTAATACGTTTGCAAAACTCTTACTATCTAAAGAGTCAGGAGCAGTGTAAGGAGTGCGATCTCCACCGCCTCCTTTACCACCACCGCCACCAGAACCAATAATTTTTGTCATGGTGCCTGTATTTGATCAACGTCAATTCCCGCAGAAATGACAATGCTTCCAGTCATAACTTCTCCATAGCAAACTGGTATGGGAATCCCTGCTCTGGAACTGTTTTGTACCCCGCTGAAACTCCATGAGTTAGTAGGGTCATCTTGGCTATCAGGAACTTTGGGAGTTGGTGTAAGCATATCCGCTACTCCACTAAGCACCAACGCCATACCTATATTTCCACCAAAAGCAGCCGCTCCTGTCCAAAAACCTGTACCAGCAGCAGCTGTAAATTGACCATACATAACTGTCGAACCTGGCACTAATATCGCTATACCTATCAGCACGACTCCAGCAATAATCTTCCACGTGCCTTTACCACCAGCACCTGCTACTACAGGAATAATCTTTATATCATCAGGCCCTAGTGGATAGTGCAATTCTTCTTTGGCTACATGCGCTCCAGCGACTTCTATTTGGTAATCCCTTTTAGATATGTGTTGCTCTACTCCAGGGAAATTTGCCATTAAAAATTTAACAGCTTCAGCAGCAGAAGATATATCAGCTTCCAGTACTCTCTTGCCTACAAATTTGGCAAGTGAACCATAGAGCCTAACCTTTCTGAGCATAACGCAACCTCCTACCAGTACATTTTAGAAGCCATTCCCCATATAGGTCACGACTCGATAAACGACCTTCCATATGGTGCAATACTTCATTATTTCCCATATAAATAGCCATGTGATTTAACCCAGGACTTGATATTGCCATTAGCAAAGAATCTCCCTCTTCTAATTCTTCATCAGGCTCTAATTCTCTGAAACCTGTAGCTTCCCAGCATTGATCAAAGGTAGGGCTATTTTGAAATGCTTTAGGGCTGTTTGGTCTGTCCCAATCAATAAGTTCTATTCCTTGCTCAGCGTAATAATCTCGAACTAAAGACCAACAATCCGTAACGCCCCACACCCACGGTCTTCCTAAAAGACCTGGCTTATACCCCGAAGGTTTGAAGGATCCCCACTGTTCTGTTTTTGGATTAACGATATACCAAGGGATGTCTCCTTTTTCGCAGGCAATTAGATCAGCTTCACTGGGATCTGGTGGTGTCGATGGATGAGAATGGATGACCGCTAATATTTCTCCGGCATCCTCTGCAACAGAGTAGTCAACTGGGTCGAGGATAAATTGATCCCCTGGATCTTCAGCTAAATTCTTGCACGCCCAGTAAAACTCTTTCCCCTTTAGGACAACTAGAAGACCACAAGATTCTTTTGGATCTGCTTCTTTTGCTGCTGCTAGAGCACTATCGCGCCAATTCATGATGTGTAGAAAGTTCCTATACCTGGGAAATCAGCAGGTAAACACTGCCTTTTAGGAACACGTACCCCCGCAAGGTCAAATGCAGAGGCCAGTTCAAATTCAACCATAGTCCTGGACTCCATTACTTTTCTATCTATGTAGTAAATCTCTTGAGGGAATTGCTGGGTCGAATCTGGGTTTGATGGATTAGCTGCTTCCTCCATCTGTAATGTATCTTCGTTTTCTAATAACATTAGACTGCTATCTGCTGCCTCTAAGTAATCGTCAGACCCAAAGTTTGTATAGTCTATGAATCGGGCCAAAGTCCTTATCCTGGTTAGCTTTGCACCTGTCAAATCATTACCACTAGTAGTCTCATTTACAGTTAGTAATATACTTGTAATAGTTCCGAATAAATTACTTACCTTCAAAGTAGGTCTAGGCAAAGCTCCTGACTCACCACCTTTATATTCAAAGCCTTCTGCTTCTATTGGTAAGCGCCAATAAGGTTGACCATCAAATTGAAGCTGAGCCGCATCATTTGTGCTGGCACCATTATGAAAATAATAAACCGTATTCGTACCATGTAGTGCTGCTACTAACTGAAGCTGAAAAAGCTCAATTACTGAGGTGGGATTAATCCCTTCTAAATCAGTTAGAGGTATAGGCATTATGGTTCAAATACTTGTTCAAATGTAGCCGTAATACTGGCCCTATTTAAGTAAGGAATTGTTTTAGTCCATCCTCTGCACACCCACTTATAGACACTTGTTTCATCTAAGGGAACCCAATCGAAACTGGCATTATCAGCAGCTCGATCATTTAAGAAACTTTCAATCGTATCTGCATCCGTTTCTGATACTTCCCACCTGAGAGACCACCTTTTAGGATTCAGATTTTTTGCCATCCCAAACATCAATCTCTGTTCATAGCCATCACCAAATTTGACGACAGTACTTTTCGGTTGACTGGTTTTTGATGCCCCGTAAGTGGGGGTGATAGAAGGAAAAGTTGCCATTTATCTAGTAAGGATTCCTCCAGGTCGTTTCTGTTTTACAAGTTCGTCTTGGACTGCGTTGGAGAGTAAGCGACCCAATTCGGCTGCTTTTGCATCATCTCCTGTAACACCAGTTCCTCCAGACGCATCTACATTAACAACAACGTTATTTGATCCCCCTAATTGGTGATTTGGTGTGATTCTGCCTGAATGTTTTGGTGTAAATAGTTCTGGGCCTCTTTCTCCAACGATGTAACTCTGGTCTCCTTTAACTGGGCCTCCCTTTGCCATCTTCAACCAACCTAGTCCTTTAGGGCCAAAGGCATTTGTTATTCCGTAATTAATCATCATCTTCGCTATCTGTCTGAAGACACTGGCAGCAGTTTGGCCGAGAGTCTTAGTTCCTTCAATTGCTTGCCATATTGCATCAACCATTCCATCCTTTATTACCTGCGATATTTGTTTATACATAGCGTGCATTTCTTGTAAACTATCTATCGCATTTAATTTCTCTCTATACTCTTTCTCAGTTAAAGTTATGCCGTCTTCCTTCATATTTTTGATCTTCTCTTCTATAGCTGCTTGCTTTTCTCCCAGATGGAATATTTGTTCTAGTTTTGCCCTCTGAGCTTCTAAATCTGCTGTCTTATCAGCACCGGGGCCAAGTAACGTTGGTGCAGTTTTCTTTTGATCCTCTCTATATTGCGCACCGATCAGAGGTCTTAATTCTGCTTGAGATGGGTATTTAAAACTTCCATCTTTATTCAGCGGCCTAAGAATTGTATTTCGGAACGTATTTTCAAGTGCGCCCATTCTGGTGTTTTGTTTTTCATACGCCTTCCATAACTTCATAAGTTCCGGGCTAGCTGTTCCTGTTATCACTGCAAGATTGGCTTTCTGGAAATCTGTTCCCATAGCCATTGATTCAGCTAGTTTCTTTAATATTCCAGTTCTAGTAATTAAGGCTGCAACAGAAGCTTGCATCCGAAGCATTACTTTCGCCCATTCGTTACCTAGATCAGTAGCATCCTGTCCAAATTCCTTGATCTTCGCTAAACCTGCTTTTCCTATAATTTTTTCTATTGCAGCTGTTGCTGCATCCATAGCAGCTTTCTCTCCTTTTATCTTTTTAAGCATCTCTAAATGCTTTCCAAATACAGTATTGGTTTCTCCTAAAGAACCAATAACAGCGTCTACATCAGGATTTAGCGTATTGAATGCTTTTCCTAATGTAGAAATCTTCCCAACGAAAGCATCTACTTGTTGACCTAAAGCACTAAATAATATTTGAGCACCAAATCCTTTAGATCCCGTAGCTGCTTGGATACCCGCCCCTAAAACACCGCCACCAACAGCGCCCGCTCCACCGCCAAATAACAGTGGGAAGCCTGCGCCTAACATTAGATTCTCTCCAATGCGGCCCATTGCTTCTCTTCTGTCTGCCCGTCTCCTCCTGGTTGCGGCAGCTATATCTCTTTCTCGTTTAAGCGCATCCCTATGACGTTGCTTAGCTCTCTTCTCCTTATTATTCTCAAGTCTTTCATAATTTTTAGCTGCTTCTGCTTGTAATTTGTTTCTTTGTGCTGCTTCTTGTTTTTCTAGTTTTGTTATGTCATTTGCTGCTTTCTTAGCAGCCTGAGTCTTCTTATCTACTTGATCTTTAAATGCGTCGTACTCATCTTTAAATTGCTCCGATGCTGAAGATACACCAGCCTCTATACGTTTAGTTTTTAGCTGATCTTCTATGGTTAACATTTCAAGCTTTATCTGCTTTTGTCGCTGCAAGATCTCTATGTAATCCGCTTCACCTAGATTTCTCTGTTGTAATTTTGTCGCTTGTAGATCTAAATCTCTTTGTAGATTCTGTAAATCTGTTGGCCCTTGGCTAGCAAATCTATGTTCTTCTCTTCTCTCTGCTCCTCCCAGACGCATTTCATTTAAAGAAGCAGCAACGCCAGCGGGAGAACCGCCTTTGCCTTGCAGCATCCACCACATTGCATTAATACTTGTATATAGATTTTGTACCTGTCTATTTACTTTTCTGATAGATAGAGCTGCTTGACTTTCCCACTTCTTAAACCCAGATATTGCATTTAAAGTCCAACTAGCAGCACCAATTAGTTTTTCAAAACCTGTATAAGCAATAGTTACACTTGCTACGCCCTCTGTAACTCTTCTTACCCATGTAGAAGCAGCAGAAGCATTGTCTAACCAATGAATATTTAATCTATTTAATTGCCCTGACAGAACTTCAATACTCCTACTTATGCCTATAACACCCGCAGCCTGCCCTAGTTTTCCTGCTTTTCCTCCTAGTAATCCGCCAAGTATTCCTGTGGCACCCTTAATTACACCAACAAGACCAGACCATGCTTTCTTAGCCGCCCAAATATCACCAGTAACAGCAGCTTGTACTGTTCTTGTCTTAAGTAGCTCTAAATTAAGTGCAAATTGAGATTTCTTAACAGCCGCTACAGCTTGAACATGTTTAAAAGTAAAGGCGCTTATACCCTCTTGTATCTTCTTATTATTCTCTAGTGCTTTTGTAAGTGAACGAACATTACGTAAATTTATCTCAGAAGTTTGTCCAGTTAATTGAGGAGCTGACTGTACTTCCGCTGCTTTTTCAGCTTCTTTTTTATGCGCCCATTTACTTAAATTACCGAGCAATATAGATTCATTACCCTTAGGAATTACCTGTCCTACTGCTGCTCTAAATCCCTTACTTCTACCTACTTTATCTAGCTGTCTTATATCATATTGAAGTTGTCTAAACGCTTTACCTAAATTGTATATTTGAGGTGTGTACTGCCCGATAGCCAGTAAAGGTACACCAACACTTACTAAACTCTGAACAAGCTTTGCATTGTTTGTTATTAAATCAGCAACAGCCTGTCTGTATCTGTTAAGAGACTTAATCGATACATCTACCTTATTATTAAGCTTACCAAATGCGTTAACCAGATTCTTAACAGATCTAGCACTTACGTCTAGTAATAAAGCGTTTTTAGCTAGTTTAGCTACATTCCCAGATATTTTACCTAATATGTCAAAGCCTTTAAAGTGCTTAGTAGCAGCTTTTATAGACTTCTCCCATAAACTAGATGCTTTAGCTGCCTTCGTTAACTCTTTAGTTGACTCTTTTAACTCCTTATTTAATATTTTTACACCTTTATTTATATCATCTACGGATAAATCTACCTTTTTTATCTCTTTAAATAATTTTTCGACAGCGCGTTCTAGGTCGCCCCTCTTGACCTTAAACTCAAATGTCTTTTGAAAATTAGCCGCCACCCGTCCTTATCAAAGGGCTACGACCCACTTTACCTGCTTTGTGTTCGACTAGCAGCCCTTGATTGAACTGCGTCACGGTCTTTTTCCATCTCTTCATTTTGTATTGCGAAGAAAGCAGCCCAACCAACCATCTCTTCCCTAGTGAGGGTCTGGGTTAATTCAACTACTGTCTTACCTAATTCTTTCGCTAAGGAAAAGATAAACGACCACTCTTTATCAGCTTTTTAGATCTGCCTGCGCCTCATCAATGCCCTTATCTGTACCGGATTCCAGCATTGCAAGCTGAATTTCTTGTAAAACAGCGGCTTCTACCTCACGTCTTAGAGCTGCTTTATCACCATCACTAAATAGCCTCTTTTCATCAGCATCTAACGCTTTTTGAATCATTAAATTCAAAGCAAAATCAGCAGCATCATCACTGCCAGTCTTCTTTTGTATTGATTCCCTCTCTGCAATTGTTAAGGGATGCCAATGCACAGTCAGAAGTTCCTCGCCGTCCTTCGTGATGGCGTGTTTGTATAGCTGACTGACTCCAAACTTATTGCGGAGTAGTTCAATAGCTCTAGGCATAACAAGTCCTAACTACTTCAATAATACACTAAGCGTTCGCAGAAAACTCGCAAGATATGATTCCCAAATAATGTGAACGATCTTCAACTTCCACGGGAATCGGGCCTACGACTCCAGATACACGGGGAGTACAGCTAAAGGCATCAGTGTAATTAGGCGCATTTACAGAAATTAAACCATCAATAACTGCTTCACTAATAGCAGCCAAAGAAGCCGAACCCCCTTTCTTTGGTACGTGAACATCACAACGAATAGATCCAGCGTAGTAGTCCGAAGCTGCGCCCTGATTCTGCATAGTGGACTGCCCGAAATTAACAGACATCTTTATGTACTTAACCGTTTTTCCTGGTGTAGTAAAAGGAGTATTGTCATACACCATCTTCACCGTATTGTCAGCAGTGGCAACTGCGTCCGTTACAGCTTTCTCAAAAGCAGCTCTAGCATTTACGAGAGTCATAACTAAATGTTGGCCTTATAGGAAATGATAGATCTATCTGAAAAAGCCTGTTCAATCCTCTTATTTACCTGATACTGGGCGTACTCAACAACGGCACTGTAACTAAAAGCAGCAGACGTGTATTCAGCAGTATTAGCAATATACATGGTGTCGTTAATATTGAATTTTGGAATAGTGTGCCTTTTATCTATCGTTGGTGTAGGTCTTTTACGGGTAGCGTCATATGCATCCCTTTTATCTGCCCAAGGCTGGTGAGCCTGAACCCTATCGTTATATTGAATAGGTGTTTTGTCTGCTTTCCAGCTTGAAGCATAAAACCCCGTAAGAGTTGCGCTTACACCGCCCTCTCTAACATTTGTAGATAGATCATCCACAACAAGTTCCGCGAGCTTATTAAAACCAACGGTTATATCAGCTTCCATCTCAGCCATTAAGGCTTCTTCGGTTAATTCTTTAGTCATCAGAACCTCACTAACAAAATAAATAGATAAGTTTGCCCGCCTCTTAGTGTTCTCACGTCTACTATCTGTGCCGTTTTAGTTCCACCTGCGTAAGGAAGAATAATTTCATCATTTAATGTAGGTTGATTATTCCCGATTAAATCAGGCGTTATATAAACTTTTGCCTGCCTTATTTCAACACCATCATCTTCTTCAGACTGAATAAATTCAATTGGAACCTTAATACTCGTATATGCAGTATCTGTAGTAGTTAAAGCACCCGTACTTGTGTTGTATGTAGGAGAAGCCTGTCTGGTATAGGTGATTGTGGTGTCTAAAGACGAGCCAAGGTCAGCAACAACTGCTTTTGCTGCGTTCTTTAGAGCTGTGTCGAGTGCGCCTGCCATTTAACCCCTCACTACGGCTACTTGAAAACTACCAGCGCCACCACGACAATAAGCGCCAAGATAGGACTGGAGCCAAGGATAAACGTCGAAAACATTGTTTACCATCCCCACACTTTGACTTTCAGTGTTGTATTTAACTTCCATTTCGCCCAGTTTTACCGCTTCGTAAACACCATCTGTACCTTTGTTACCTGTTATTGCTTCTGTATCATTTGCTAACGCTCTGGCTAACTCATATTGAGCATATTTGATGTTATTTGGGATAGAGGAACAAGTTAATTCCACTCTGTCTACGTGATAATTATTTCTCGGCCATTTAAGTGCCTGATTTTCATCACATCTATCCCCCTCGTAAACCAAAGTATCTATGTGACGACAAGCGGCTATTAAAGCCCTGTTTTTCTGGTCATCAGTCTTGTTTGTCCAGGTTGAAGACTCTGGAGCAGTCTCGAAATACGTGTTGGCTTCTGCCAAAGTCACGTAACTATTTGCCGTTTCACTTTTCAGTGTGGCGGTAATGGTTGCAGCCACAATTCCTAAAAATAAGTATCTAACACAGTATATCGATAAAAAAGACCCCACCCATGCAGAAAGGTGAGGTCTTTGACCATTAGCACGCTCTCAATGATTATGCATCAAAGAGTTGAAGTGTCTAGTGGAGTGTTAACAGTTAGCTGAACGATAGGAATTAGATCCACATCATATGTAGCTGCCCACTTACCTGAAGCTCCAAGGTTGGAGTTGGTGGGGTTGTCTCCAGCGTCAGTCCACTTAGTACCCATAATGTGATACGCAGTGTGGTAATCGACTGAAAGAACATCCTGCTTGGACAGTACGTTGCGATCAGCTTCGATCCGTAGATCTTGCTGAACACCTTCCATGATTGTGCCGGACTTAACCAAGTAGCAGTAGTACTCCTTGATATGACCAGAGGAACCAGGCTGAACTGCGTTCACCTGAGAATCCATGATCACCTTCATACCAGCAAATTCGCCGATAGTCTTGGCTCCTACGCCAACACCACCGCCACCCCAGGTGACTGCGCCACCAGAAGTTAGTGAAGATGTGGAGAAGGTTAGTAAGCCAACCTGATACAGGTAGAAACCTACGTTGGGGTGAACAATTAGGGTGTCTAGTTCGTCACCACGCTCTCCGAGAAGTGCTCTTGCTGTAGCTACGTTTGCAGCTGTCAGGTAGTTGGCTTCAGCTGCACCAGAAGCAGCAGCTTTAGCTAAATCAGACTTGTTTCCTGATAGAGCAGATCCGAAAAGACCGTGTAGTTGATAGAAAAGACGTTGGCTGTTGAGCTTGTTGATTGCGTCTGCAAGCTGGTTGCGGATGTGAAGCATTGGATCTTCACCAGCAGCCAAAACTGCTACGTCATCAACCGCATAAGCAAAGCCTCTGTGGCAGATGGACGCAATCTGGGTACCTGTTCCGATCTTTTGTGGAGTCAGATAACCAGCTGAACTTGTACCCCAAGTTGCTGTGCCATCCATGATCTCCTCTGTTGGAGCGACTGGATTGAACTCAGGAACTTGAATACGTGTACCGCCTTCTCTTGCATCAAGGAAGGAGTTGCGAACTACAGCTCCACTCTTGATGAAGAGACTGCGTTCTTTGATGGCCTCGCCGACATAGCGGGCCAAATTATTCCTTTTTACGATGTCCGCTAACAGGACACCGCCGGAATAATTCTGAAACGGGGCTGCCATTTCAAATAACGGGAATTAAATTTGCGAAGTCCATGTCACAGACACGGATGCTGTTTTCACAGAAAACCAGCTAATTAACTACTTGCTTCTTTCTTGAGCACAGCTGCAAGATCGGGTTCAGTAGCTTCAAGGGCCATTTGCCTTGTGATGTTAATACTACCTTCTTTCCAGGGATTAGACATACCTGGAGAGACAGTAGATGTGGGAGTTGGCTTTGCTCCCATTCCTGCTGCTGCACTTGGCTTAAAATGATGCTCCCATCCTGAACCTGGGTTTTTTAAATTACCCAAATAAGCGGATAGATCTTGCTCTACGCCACCATTTAAGACAACAACCTTTCCATCAGCATTCTTTTTAAGTCTGTCCTGCATAAGAGACAGAGTTTGCTCTGAATTAATGGCGCCTGAATCACTAATAGCGGCTAAAGCCGCATTTTTTGTTGATTCTGTTTCGTTTGAAGCCTTTAAATCATCTAATTTACGGCTTAAATCAGCTATTTTTTGTTCTTTTTCTTGTGCGGTTTTGTTGGCTTCCTCCCATAAGTCTTTCCATTGGCCTTGGTCTGCGAGTTCCTTTTTCCGCTTGTCGTCTTGCTTTTTGTAGGCACTGTTCAGTAACTCCTTTGTTTCGGATAATTGAGTGCTTAATTGCTCTTTTGTTTGGTTTAATTCATTCTTTAAACCAGCAATTTGCGCCTCATAATCAGTTTTTACAGCATCTAAACTAGGTGATTGTGGTGTAGGAGTCTCAGCCACAGGCTGTTCAGCAGGAGCCACAGACTCCGGCTGGATGACTTTTTCTTCAACCATGATTAAGAATCAGATTTGGGAGTAGTAATTTCTTTTTGTTGTTTAGTGGTCAAACCAGCAGGAGTTTCGGCAACAGCCTTTGGTTTTGCAGGCTTTTTAGGAGCTGGAGCAGGCGCAGCAGTACCATCTAGGTCTTCGGCACGAACACCATCGACAGAAACCCATTTGCCGTTGATTAATTCAACTGACGGCATGACTTAAAAACAACTTGAACTATTCTACTGTACTAGATTCAGTGGCTTCCGGCAAAACTTCACCTTGAACCAAAATATCTCTAAACTCTTCTCTATCAATGACATTTTGCTCGAATAAAGTCGTTAAAGCAGTTATATCTTGACCAATTAAGCGCTCTATATCTAAATCACGATTTACTTTGACTTCAGGAGCCTCCATACCAAGATAACTGGCAGATAAATCGAAGGATTTCTGCAATTTCTGCTCTAAATCAATAGCAACAATGGACAACATTGAATTAGTGTCCATTCTGTCTAAACGACGTGCATCAGCCGTTTCTGCAACAAATTTCTGTTGTGAAAGGGTGCTAATCCCTAAAGTTGCCATCTGACGCTGTAATTCTTCTATTTCTGCTGCCTGTGCCTCAAATGCACTCGAAGCTGGCTCGACATAGTAGACCTTATTTCCTGGCTGAGTCGCCATCGCATAGTTAACACTGATCGCCATGTCCTTGGTCTGGTCATCCCAGCCCTCAAGAACCAACATTGGCTGCGATGCAACGTGCAAACTGTGGATTAAATCAGCTTGACGCTGAAAATGAGACAGATTTAGGTAAGCAATGTCCAATAACGGTGGTTTACTGGTCATTGTGTCGGTTTTACCCGCATAAACCGTCGTTAGAGGTACTTCACCCAAACTAAAATCACCAGATTCGACTAATTCGTAGTCTTTTGCTTCGATTGGAGCTTCAAAATTGCCTGTATTCGGTGCTCCCCCGACATACATATCCTTTGTGGTCTCTTTTTGCCTGAAAATACGGTATCTGCCTGGTTCTATAACCCTTATTTGATCGTAAACTTTTTCCCCAAATTCCCCATCGGGTACAACAGCTTTTTCCCCAATGCGGACTTGGATTAAATTCCCGTAATTTGACTCCCTATCAAGCCTCCAACCATAAATATTGGCTGGATCTACTTCAATCCAATAGGGTCTACGGTTTTGTGCTCGTTCTTCTGCGAGACTTTTTGCCCCTGTTTGAGCAGGAAAATCCACCAAAGTATGACTATGCCCGTAAGTAAGAGCACATACAAGAACTCGGCGTGCATATTCATCTAAATCTGAACCGCAACCATCTACATCTTTAGCGAATACATCCGTCCAATAGGGGTCTCCTATCAGACTTATGGGCTTTCGCAGAATTAAGCCAGTCGCAGCCCTTATTAAACGCTGTGTATATGGAGAGAAAACGGCTCGGTTAACTCTCGCTAAATAAGCGGTGTAATCCTCGCGAGGTTCTAGAGGCAGAAAGGCTTCTGAATTTTCGCGTAAGTATTCCGTCCCCAGCGATACCGCCTTCATGATTTCCCACGCCCTCATCTGTTCCAGCACTGCGGCTGTTCTAGTGAATGGGCTGTCAGCTCCGCCTACATAAGAAGAACTGACTTGATGGGTACGAATTGGGCCAGGGACGGCATACGTCACGGATTTACCCCTTTGTTATTTAGCCTCCTTAGATAGCGTCAGCAGTTAGAGCGCCGCTCATTTGGAAATTAACTGTGACTGTCTGTAAATCACCCACAGATGTTCCAAATTCAGCACCCGTTACTAAACCATTAAAGGCAAGTTTTTTAGAGCCAGATGTATCTAAGTAAAGCTCGAATTGAGCATCAGCAGGATCTTCCACTGTTAGAACATCTTTGATGAATTCTTGTGTTTCATCGCCACTTGATGCAGTGTAAAGCAATTCAACAGAACCGCTGCCATCAATGAAGCTACCTACATAACTTCTGTTTGATGCACCATGTGCTGTGCAATCAAGGACATCTTTGTTCAAAGAGAAAGTCCAGTTACGTGTAGAAGCAACGGTGGCGACTGTGCCAGAGGTGTTCTTGAACTTAACGGAACCTTCTTCGCCACGATAAAAGGCCATGACCTATCGAGAAAAAGGGGTATGGCGTTAGTTTAACTCGTTGTTTCTTCTTTTACAGTAGTTTTGACAGTTGGTTTCTTAGGTTTTTTATTAGCTTCCATCGCACATTGGCATCTGTGATCCCATAAATCCGCCTTACGCTTACCTTTAACCTGTTCGATCACGTCAAGCATTTCTTCAGTAATTTCCATGCTGTCTGTTAGTAAATCCTGTAGGTAGTCTGCCCCAAGGTCTCCGGTTTTGCCAAATTGAACTGTTGTAGACATAAATAACCAAACGCATCAAATGCGTGATCTACTCCTAAATTCTTATTAGGTAAGCCCGTATTTGGAGCATAAGTAAGAGTGCGAAGACTCTTTATTAGTTCCTTACAACGTGGATGGATTAGAACTCTTCTATTACCTGTTGCATCAAGTAGTGCAGTATTAACTGAAGTTATTTTGTCCCGAATCTTCCACGGTGAGCGGGGACTTGAAACACGAAAACCACTTCGCCTCAAAATGCTGTGGTCTGTTGCTCCTACACCTACAGTTTTCCTGGCACCACCCGTAGGATCGGGACAAGCAATAACACGCCTGTCCACTCCATATCTACGTGTGACTTCCTCCGCAAAATCCCAGGTTGTTGCCCCGCCCGTCAACATTATTTCGTCGAAAACATAGAGATTTTCTTCGTTTTTAATTGCACAAATACCCATCATGGGGTCTACGTTAAAGTCAACACCTAATAAAAGTGGCATTACAGATATATCTTTTGCCTCCGTAGATATATTTTCGTCGCTGAAAGATATAGCCACAAGCCCCGTCAGATTTTCAAAGCTTGCTTCAAATTCTTGCCGGAAAGTTCGCCTGTCTAATTGTTCACGGGCAGCCTCAATTTCCTCCTTCGGAACATTATCTCCCTCAATAGTTGTGTATTGCCAACGAATCCAATCATTTGTTGGATCGTCGGGCACATAACACCATAAATCATAAAACCAACTCGCAGTTCCATCGGGAGTTGATATAAATAATGCCCACCCTTGTTTATCAGCTAGCGCAGGTCTTATTACCTCAAACCAAACCTCCGCATCCATAAAAGCTGCCTCGTCTAAAACCACCCCCGCTAAACTTCGCCCCCTTAGCGCCATCGCATTTTCTGTTCCCTTTAACTCGATCGTCGATCCATTTACTAACTCTATTTTTAAATCGGATTCGTTTTTATTTTTGACCCAGGCGAGAGGGACAAGTTGCTTCATCGTTTTCCACGCTATGTCTTTCGCCATTCGATAAGTTGGCGCGGCGTAGAAAAAAGTTTCACCAGGTCTTTCGACTGCGCCACGGAGTAATTCGACGCATGAAAGATAGGATTTGCCAAAACGTCTTCCGGCGACGAGTACGCGGAAACGCTTTCGGTTGGAGAAAACTTCCCCCTGAGCGTGTCTTAGTTCTAATGGTGTTGCTGTTGCGGGCATGTGTAGCATAATAGCCCTATGAATGGGCCGCGTTTTGAAATTTTTGGATTACTTAGGAAGCTTTTTTGTATATAGATCGCCCCAGGGGAAGGATGGTTATAGGAGGTTTTTGATGGATTTACCTTCGAGAAAGTTGAAGCGGCTGGCGGGGACACAAACTCACTACTCGAAAAAGAAATTGGTCGATATTATTTTAGAGGGGAAGTAGCACAGTATCACCTTTTGAGTGCGGATTTGTAGCAGAGTAGAAAAGTTTACTAGTGTATCTACAGGTTCCCTGGGCGATGCCTCATTCATTAAAAAATCGGCACCCTCCCCCTATCTTCTCCTCACAAAATTTCAAAATCTAATCGTTTCTTTTATCCGCAATGCTGACAGTCAATTGAGGGGCAGAAATTGCGATCTGTTCGGGGGACTGTTCACCAACGACGCGGCCCAAGCTGTCAAGAATTTGCGCGCAGGTCTGAAGCTGTCCCCTTTTTAGAGCGGCGTGAAATAAGCGAGCTCTCATCTGCTGTAATCGTGGGAGCATTTTTTCCCTATCTCCTTCCCAGTCCTCCTCGTTCCACGTTTGCACCTGGTTCCAGTCGCGCCAAGCTGTGCTCACGGCGATGCTCTCGCGTGACGCGTGCTCCAGAACTAACTGCCTTGGCGTCAATCCGTCTAGCTGTTTCTTATACAAACGTTGCTGCCTTGCTTCAATATGCTTCGCAGGATTACGAGCACCGAACGGCCTTTCCTTCTTTTCTTCTTTTTGTGGTGCGAATACGTCACCAATATCAAGTGCAGAGTCAGTCACAGACAGCTCGAACGGTACAACCTTACAGACACTATAACCAACTAGATAATAAGTAAGCCAATCATTTCCAGAAATTACCCAGCCTGAACTCCTCAATAAATCCGTCAACTATCCTCTCGGCTACCTGCTCGCGCATACCTTTCGGCATAACATCAAACCATTTACCAGCGCCCCAACCTAAATGGCATCTTGCGTAATCCTTAGCCGCTGGAGTTACTAAATACCTTTCGCAAGCCAGGCAGGCTTTGCTATAGATAAACTCATCCTTTTGATAATGCTTGCTTAAATTCTTCCCTAAAGAATTGATATGTTCACTAGAGAAGTTCTTAGCGTACAGCTCCAGATCATCCGCGTCGGGTTGTGTTCTGTAGTTGTCGCTGTAAAAAGCTTGTGTCATGATTAATTCCTTTTGTTGGTTTAGTAAAGATCTTGAGCCAGCGCGCCAGCTAAATGATTTAGGAAGTGGTGGACATCACCATTCATAAAATCAATCTTGCGTAGCATCGCTTCAATCTTCTTGGCTTCCTCTCCTTTGGTGTTCTTAATTCTTTCAATAACAACCTCGGAGGGGATCAGATTTACGGAACCATTGGGGCTCTCCACCTCGTAAGTCTTGCTCACTAGGTCTTTCTCATCGAAAAAGGTTTGAAAAAAGGTCATTGTCGTTTAGAGATAGGAGAGATTAAACAGGACTTACAAAAGAGGTGAAATCAATCTTCTTTGCCTGTTTAATATTATTACTATAGTACAATAGAAGAGGATAGAAAGAGTAAACCCCTTACTTGTTACACTCTGTTGTAGTACTCTAAAAGCTGAAACCCTCTTGTACTAAGTAACCGCAGACGCGCTCCCTATCTACTGTGTCACCATCTCCCCAGTCACCGGGTCTATCTTTTCTGTACTTTGTGTAAGCCTCAAAAACGTGTGTTTTCCTTAGTGCCTCTCCTTCACGTTCCATAGGATAAAGAGAAGAATTAGGCCCATAAAAATCCATACAATATTCTATAAACGGTAAAGCCTCCTTAAACTCCTTCCCCGCTGCCTCAGCGCAACGCTCCATTTCTTGCCTCTTTTGTAGAGCATCTAAAAGCATCTTAAGTTTTTCACATGTATTCATTAACTCCATAGCCTCCATTTCTGCATCTAAAAACGTCTGCTCTGGGATACCTTCGCAAAGCCTCGTTAACAAAGAAGCGTAAGACCTAGCCATTTCAACGTTATATTCGCTGAGAGGAACAGGCTTAAAAACTGCATAGGGTGAAGAAATAGGATTAGTCATTTGAGGTAATCGGTTTAATTTCTTCTATACTACAGTAATAAACCCCAAAAGAAAGACCCGTTTATACTCTGTTGTATTACATTAGATTAAGATGGGGTATCCCCTTTAATCTGCTATTGTATTATATAAGTATCAACAGCCCACACCGAGGCACCATGAACAAGCTGCTAATCGTCCCACTCCTAATGGGTGGTGGTCTCTTCCTCTCCGTTGCTTGGGTATTTGGTCAACAGGATCAAATGCAAATGAACTTCTGTCAGCAACGCGGCGCTTCATACGAAGAGTGTGCCGTCAAAATTTATGGAAGATAAAAATATGGAATCCTACAAACACCCAAACCTAAAAGAACTTTCCAAGGGTCAAACTGCCTTTTCTATTAGCTCAGGAGCTCACGCCTATTTACTAGAAAGATGGGCAACTTTCACGGGTAGATCAGTTTCTAACCTCTGTGCATACCTTCTAGAAGGAGCAATTAATGACGCTTTAGAAAAAGGAGCCGTACCAGTGGAAGCAGTTCATTCAATGCAAGACGCCATCAAAGAAATGAAGGAGGAGCAGGATTAAAAATGAGTTACTGGCACGCCTACGAATTCCGCCACATCATGCGACCCATTGCCGCAAGATATCCGGTTACTTATTCCAGAATTGGTTCACTCCTAGAAAGTAAAGGCTTTTTGCAAACTCAAGGGGCTGACCTATCTACCGAATGGTTTGCAATCTTGGCCGCAATGCCTCCACATGTAAAACCCTGGGAGCATTCAAACAACGACCCAAGAACATGGTCAGAAATCGACTGGACACGCTCCAGCCCTTTGGTTTTTGGTCAACTAATGACTAAAGACGAAATAACCCCAAAACTACCAGCTTTTTTATCATGAGTAACCTATTTAGAGACTCAGCAGAATCAGGAGATTGGGAACCCTATTTCCAGTCATGGTTGGAAGTCGAACCACCTGAAAACAACATCCCAGAAGATCTTACAGACGAGGAAATCGAAGCTTGGGAAGCAGAAGCAAAACAGAAAGAGGAGGAGGATTATTACAACTCGTTTTATGGTCATCCCTCACTCACGCCCCAGGAGAGAAACCCTAGCCTTAAATAATTTATGTGCTACAACATACTTAACCCCATCACCCAGCCGCTAAGTCCAGCGGCTTTTTCATGCTGTCTAAATAACGCTCGAAGCGTTGGGAAAATCTAGCTTCAGCATCCCAAAGCTGCATCTGATCCATAAATTTAACTTGAGGGTGACCAGACCTACGAGCCACCACAATTATTGCCCCTTTTGCTCTCAATCCTCCTGTATTTTCAGTTAGCCCCAGAGAATACGCTCCAAGCTGGTCTTTGTAGTTCCTGAGTAGTTCTTCGCTCCTGGCGTTAACTGAGGTTTTCCAATCGACAATGAAGGGGCCATCTGGATAGGTGGAACCGCCAGGCCCTGGGCGGAAAACATCCACAAGACAATCAGCCGTTCCAGCAAATCCATGTTTAGCGCCTTTAGGTAAATAATGGACAGAAAATTCAACCGCATGTATCCCAGCGATCGAAGCTTCAATAAAAGTTCTTAGCCCCCTTGCATATCCCGATGCAGACCAACTGACGCGGGGCGCGTTCGATATCGCTTTCTGGATTCCCCACGAACAAACTTTAGGCGGGCATCGTTCCAGTCCATCCCCTCCGGTGCTCCAGACTCCTCGTTTGTTTCCCACTTGTCGAGTAAGTTTCGCCGCTGTTTTAAGGATGTATTCCGCGTGAGAGTGGGCGAGATTACCTCTTTTAGCTGCAAGATCACGTTCCATAGAGGATGACGGTCTTGCTGCCCAGCGTGCCAGTGCATCTTTTTGTTCTTGTGTTGATGTTTCTTGAAGGATATGCGTTACAGAGCTATAAACGTTTTTCCGTTCATCTCTGTAAACACGGTGGGGGAATTCGGTCTGAGAGTCATCTCGTACCAGTCCCCATTTTCCTAGTCCTGCTAAAGCGTTTTGGGTTTCCACTCCAACATTAGTAGGCATTAAAATACACTCTCCCATAATTACTATAACCTAAGTAGAGCTTTTGGCCAACTAGTCATGATTAGACCTGAAAACATAGGACAGCAACTGTGCCTCTATCTTTTCCACTAGCTCTAGATGACTTTCCCCCTTTTCAGCCTTTAGGAGTTCTACAACTAAAGCAATTTCAGTACGCTCCAGCTCAATGGGTATGGTCATCTATGCAAAGCTTCAGAAGCAGCTAAAAAAGCCTTTGCCTCTTCGATGTCGGGGCAAAATTTAGAAGATCCAAGAAAAGAAGCAAGGAAGCGAGAAAAAGTCTGCTTCCCTCCTTCTAGTTCAAACCTGTGGATAGTCCCTCCCTTTTTGGTGGTCAGGATTAGAACAGGTTTTTGCATTAGCTCTCTTTAAATGGATTGCCCCCTGTTAGCAATCTAGTTAGGTCAAACCCACCTGACTGTGCTTCCTCCCAAGCTTCTTGGATTTTGTCATTACTTCCCTTCTTTCTAGGAACAGCACGCAAAGAATATTCAGTGTTTAAACCTGAACCCTCTTTACCTAAAACAAAATCCCATTCCAAAAGGTTGGAATAATCATCCATCTGACTGATTGAATCCAGTTCTCTGTTAATAGACTTCTGGGAAATCTGGAGAACTTGAACCGAGCCAGCATCGTGATTGAAGACTGGAACAGCAATAGCAAACTTGGCGGGTTCGGGTGCAGTGCCGTCACGATTTAAACGGCGTGAGTAATCCGATCCAAACTCGGCTTCTATGTCGTCGGGTGTTGGTTCATCCCTAAATCTGAAAGGTTTCACACTGTTATCTGATGCTTCGCCCCAAACCTCGAAAAATTCAAGAGGGTTATCATCAAGTAACGCAAAACGGACAGAGGAACCAGCTTGAATTTTGCTGGGGTTCAAATATCCCCCGCCTGATCCCGCTGCTACAGCAGACGAGGCTTTTTCTGAAAGAAATGGCATTTTTTGGTGTTATGCGGTGGGCACGTTGGCCCTGTGCATTCGTTAGTGTAGCAAAGTGACAGAACTCTGTCAATCGGGTAGAATAAAAAACCCCCCAACGCAGGGAAAGCGTCAGGGGGAAAAAAGTCCGATTACCGCAACCAATTGTATCACATGAACCTCGTAGATTTTGTCAAGCAAATGCCATCTGATTTGGTGGTAGCTCCTATCTATAAAAAGGGGGCAAAAATGCTCTCTGGGAGAGACGCAACAGGCAAAAACCCTCTCGAATCTGCTTTTAAGCGTAAGTTTTCCCCAGCAGATGCAGTTTTTGAGTTTGAGAGAAATTCAAAGCTCGGAGCTATAGGAATATTCTCAGGAATCCGAGGCGCGGGGATTGTAATCCTTGACGTTGATAGAAACCTCTCAGCACTCAAGAAAAAATGGGGAGAGTCACTAGATGGAACCCCCTGCATAACATCTACTAAGAAAAACGCTGCAAAATATCTTTTTAGAATCCCCGAAAATCTTTGGGGAGAAGTTCAAGGTCATGGATTATCAGAAGCAACAGGTGGTTGCTATGAAATTCTTTGGGGTCGGCAAGGTCTTGTCTTTGGTGCCTACCCAGGTGGAAAAGTTTCCAGCCCTGGGAAATACGGCTTTGAAGGAGACCTAAACGACATAAAAACCGCTCCAGATTGGCTATTAGCTGAAATGAAGGCGGCAAAAATTGGGGATGGTGAAGGGCTAATAAAAAATAGAAAGGGTCTAGACCTATCAGATAGAACAGAGGACGAAATAGCCCAGATAGTCCAAGAGTGCTTGAGCGTGATCACGCACCAGGGCGCTGGCAGTCGTGAACACTGGATAAAGATAGGAATGTCAATCCATTCAGTTCTGCCTAATGATTTAGGTCTTACTTTGTGGTCTGCCTGGTCTGCGCAAGACGCTGAGTACTCTGACGAGTGGCAAGGCGATAAAAACCCTTGCTCTGGGCCTTGGAAGTCCTTCAAGCCTGGAAGAACAGCATTAGGAACACTTATATGGTTAGCTGACCAGGAGGATCCCAAGAGGGTCAGGTTTTCGGCAGCAAGTCGCGAAACGATCGAAAGGGCTGAAGGCTATTCAGTACAAGAAATCAGAACTTCTACTCTTGCCTTCAACGAGGTCATTAAACAAGCGAAAGAGTTCATGGAGCTGGAAAACCCAGCAGAAATGAACTACAACTTGCACTCTTTAGCGATCAAAGCAGGTTATAGAGATCAATCGGCATTAGAAAAACTTCTAGTAGATCAAATTCAATACGAGGGAGCTACAGGCTTACTTCCTATTGAAGAATTAATGAAGGTTAAAAACTCTAGAAAATATCTCATACCTGATGTACTCCCCACTCCCTCAGTTGTTCTTATCTATGGAGCAGGTGGAGACGGCAAGTCAATGTCAGCCTGGGCACTAGCTAAACACGTTGCTACAGGAGCACCTTTCATAGTCAGAGGTAAACACGTCCCAGTTCAACAAGGCAAAGTCTTACTACTCAACGGTGACCAGCCTTTAGTCCAGTTAAAAGAACAGTTGCAAGAGGTGGACTATCCAGTGGATGAGAACACGCATATCCAAACCGACTGGAACTTACAGAGGTACGCCCAGTTTGTTCAGTTAATGGAAAAAGTAAAACCAAAACTTGTCGTAATTGACTCCCTTATCGGGTGTAGTGGTGGACGGGCTTTTGATGAAAATAAATCAGATTTTGCTCAGCCTCTTTACTGGTTAACTAGAAGCAACGGCGTTCTCTTCCCAGAAACAACAATCTTGTTAATTCATCATGCAAATAAAAAAGGCGGTAAAGATTCCTTTAGAGGTACATCCGCTATTAGGGATGCGGTAGACGAAACATGGGCATTAAGAATGCCAGACGAAAAATTAATCGAGTCAGTAGGTAAACAATCCAGAATCATCTCTATCGAGAAGTCGAGAAGTGGAAGAAAAGGAACATCTTTAATAATGCGGATGGAAGATGACCTGAGTTTCAGCGTCGGGGACTTCACTCCAGAAGTAGACCCAGACGACGAGACCCCCGCATCCATACATTCCAAGGTTTTGCAACGGTTGCGGATAGTCCACCCAAACACTCGCACCAGGTCAGATTTAAATGCTGATCCTCTCGTAGGTGGAAAAGTAGAAGCCATCAAAAAATCTCTATGGAGGTTGGAAAAGAAAGGACTGATAAAAGTAGTAGCGAACGATAGTGAAAAGCACTATCAAGCAGTGCTCGCGCGCGGGGAGGATGGCAAAAGTGTCCCACAGGGGCATTTTCCTAGTCCTGGAGCGGGATTTACTGGGGGGACAAAGGGGGGACAAAACACGAAATCAGACACAGTTGTCCCCCCTAAAAATGAGGAAGAGAGCAAAGAGGATAAAGCACCAAGTTGTCCCCCCAGTTGTCCCCCCAAAAAACCTAGTGGGGAACAGGGAAGTGCCCCAAATGGGACAAATCCGGCGTATCCCCCCGCGCGAGAGGAACGTAGCCCTGAAGTACTACAAAAGGTAAATGAAGGTTCTTGGGAGTTCTGGGAATAGTTACTGGTGTGCTACTTTTTTGATGTCCGTTAAGGACTTACATACGCAAACCGTTAAGGTAAAAACTCATGGCTTTAAAAGGCTTCCAAGTCACAGTGGAAGGTAGGTCACCTCTTCTGTGTTCAAATGTTGCTAGTTCCGATCCACTAGGAGATGGTGCTAAGCAAAAAGCTTTCTTTCACACTAAAAAGAAGAAAAATGACGACGATCATAGAGCTTTAAGAACTCTTGATTGGGTCTTCTCTGGTTATTGGGGGTCTATAGGTGAAATCTCTGTTAATGAGGATGAAAATACCGTTGACTTTGACGGATTTAGTAATCCAATTATCCCAGGAGCTAATTTTCAGCGCTGCTTAAGAAATGCTGCTACAAAATGGAAATTAGGTAAAGATGTCCTTCGTTCAGTATGTGTCTCTAACGATCCAGAGATCGAATACCCTGGCCCTAAAAATGCTGTTGAAATGTTCAACTCTAGAAAACCAAAATTTCAATTAGCTGCTTTTACCTCAAGAGGTGTGTGGGTTAATCGTTTAATGTTTCCTATTTGGAAGGCGACCTATCATTTAACTGTTGATGATGAAATTCTTAGTGTTTCTCAGCTTAAACAGATAATTACAATGGCAGGTAAAGCTGAAGGTTTAGGTACTTGGAGACCTAGGCATGGAAGATTTACTGCTGGTGAATTAGTGGAGGTTGGTTTCGATGCCTGATCCAAATATTCATCCACTTGATATAAAAAACCTTGAAAAAGGTTCTTCTATCTCTAAAGAACAGATTCTTGAGTTCTGGAAATATCATTTTCCAGATAAAGAATGGAATGAATTTTCTTTGATGGAAATTAAGGAAAAGATTCAAAAGCTAAGGGCTGATCTAAACGATCCAGTAGTTATCAAGCAGGTAAAAGTTAATGGGGAATTCAGTTTTAAAATTCTTTTAGATGAAGAAGCCCCCGCCTATTTGGCAGGTCAAGCAACAGCCGGTATTAGAAAGCAACGCAGAAATGCAAGACGGTTGTTAACTGATATTGATGTTGACAACCTGGATGAAGCACAAAGACGTAGCTTGGAAACTAAACAAGTTCACCATGCGTTCATAGCTTCTGCTGCTGATGGTGCGAGGAAACACTCGCTCCAAATACAAAGAAAAGGCGACTCATTGCCCAAGTCTTTGATAAGTAAATCAAAGCTTATTCCTCCTGATTCTTAACGGCTCTTAGCCATGCCCTTTGACGCTGCTCGACCCGACTCGAAACTGCTCAATCCTTTTCATTTTAACTCCGTTTATTGCAACTCAACTTATCGCTATCGCTTCTCAATTCTACGATTAAGAATTGTACCCCTAAGATTTTGTCTTAGCGCCGCCTATCACCTCGCCTCGCCTCTATTTTTTGCTTTGCGTTTCTTCGCTATCAATCGCTCGCACTCCACGATTAAGAGTGCAACTTTTTAAGGATTTGTCTTAGCGGCTCATTGCTCTTCATCTCGCTCTATTTCGACTCGCCTCATCTCGACTCTATCGCTTCTCAATTCTACGATTAAGAATTGTACCCCTAAGATTTTGTCTTAGCTCCGCGCTTTGCTGCTTATCCCCTCGATACGGCTCATTTCGCCTCGACTCAACTCATATCATCTCTTTGCGGCCCTATTCCATCGCTCACGATCTACGAATAAGATCGTACTTAAATATTTGCCTTTGCATCGCACTGCGCTGTGTCGAATCGCTCTGCTTTTCTTCGCATTTCGTAGCTATCGTTAGGTCGGTCACGATTAAACCGACCATTTTTTATAGGTATATCGATGAGAGATAACGGGAACATTCAGCTAGCCGTTTACACGTGTAAATACAGAGGTGGGCCAATCGCCTCTGTTAGATACACAAGCTATGGAAAAGATGGACGGGTAATAAATGTTGAGCAAATAAATTATGGAGATACAGCAGAACAGCTAGCGAAATTTGATTACGACGCCACGAACGCCCTAGAAATAGGAGTAGATGTAAGCATCATCACTAGGGCAGATGTAGAAATGTTTCCAAAGCTTTCTTACTACACCAAGTTGTAGTAATCTAATAGAGTCAACAGCGCAGACTTGCGCCTACTAAAAATGACTCAAGACGAAACTTTCTGGACGCTCCAGACAGCCATTACGCATGGCGGTGGTTTTATGAACCGCTTGGCGGGTGCTGCTTTAGCCGCTGATGCGGACAACAAAGCCAAGATTTTTAAAACCTGGCCTGAGATTATAGAAAAATACGGGCCTAACTCTGCTTTATATGTCAGACCTAAAAACCCTGAAACTCCCCATCTACACATAGTTGATCATGGGGGTGACTTCAATGCCTACAAAAAATAAAAGAATGCAGGTAACGCCTTGGACTTTAACCCTTAAACACATAGAGGAAAAAGCTAAAGAACTAGGTTGCTCTGCGGGCGCATATGCAGGTCATGTACTTAACCAAAATTATCTAGAGAGCCTTAAAGCCAATGACTGACTTCACAGTGTACTACGGTATTGGGGAACTTCATCGCCTTAATACATCCATCAGTGTTGCCTTTGACACTGAGACGCTCCAGCTACAGCCTGAACAAGGAAAGCTAAGACTTATTCAACTGGGTTCTTTAGTCGATAGAACTATTGTTCTAATAGATTGTTTTCAACTAGAAGACAAAGATTGGGAAACCTTAGACAGATTCTTCAGTAACGGTGAGCGCTTTTGGTTAGCTCACAATGCTGTCTTTGATGTTGCCTGGCTACAGGAACATGGTTTACATCCTCGTGGTCGGATAGGCGACACGATGATAGCTAGCCGCTTACTAACTAATGGAATTGCTGGAGTTAGGCATGGTCTAGCGCCTGTAGTTAAAAGACACTTAGACATAGATCTATCTAAAGAAGAACAACTATCGGACTGGGGAGCTGAAACCCTCAGCGAAGAACAACTTCTCTACGCTGCCAAAGATGTGGAGGTTTTACTTGAACTAGACACTGTTATCGAAAGAAAGCTAGTTATTGGACAACTTAACCTTGCTTATGGTTTGGAATGTAGAGCAATACCTGCTTTAGCTCAGATGTGGAGAACAGGTTTGCCGTGGAACCCTGTATCTCTGGAAAATTGCAGAGTTGATTACACGTTCGATGCAAAAGAAATGAGTAAAGAATTTTTAATAGCCTTAGATAATGCTTTACCTGAAGATAAAAAACTTCCTCGGGTTTCTGATAAATGCATCGAAGCTTTAGAAAAAGACTTAAGCGAAATGGGGCACTCACCAGAACAGAGAACCTTATGGCAACAGGAACTAAATAGTTTGCTGCAAGACAGAGACGTGGAAGAGTTTAATTTACGTTCTAAAGATGAGGGATCTATAAGGCTTGGTACTAAAAAATACGCTGGGTTCAATATCAATAGTTCTAAGCAGTTATTAGAAAAATTCGAGGCAGTGCTGGGCTTCACCCCTAAGGATGCGAACGGAAAACCCAGCGTCTCAAGACCTGCGTTACGAAATTATGCAGCAGATCATGAGGTAATCCAACTCTATATGAGGTGGAAGAAAACGGAGAAACGTCGGCAAATGCTTACTTCTATCCAAGAAAAAATGAAGTCAGACGGTTTTGTCAAAGCTTCCTATATACAACTAGGAGCAGATACAGGAAGAATGTCTTGTACCGACCCAAATAACCAACAAATTCCTAGAGATCCTTCTTTCAGAAATTGTGTAGAAGCTCCAGAAGGTTGGGTATTAGTTGACGCTGATTTCAGTCAAATGGAATTAAGGCTTGCGGCTGCTATGGCAAAAGATAAAAGCATGACAGATGTATTTAAAGAAGGTGGAGACCTTCACGAGTACACAGCCACAGCGATGAACTGCGAAAGACAAATAGCTAAGTCAGCTAACTTTGGTTTGCTCTATGGAGCTGGAGCGGAGGGCTTAAGAAACTATGCTGGAGCTAGTGGGGTAACTATGTCTTTAGACGAGGCAAGAGTAATTAGAGACGACTGGTTAAACACATATAAAGGCATACGAAATTGGCAACGAAAAAATGCGTCAGACTCCGATAGTTCTCAAGGTAACGAGTGGGCAGAAATTAGAATCCCTGTGTCTAAGTTCAGAAGATATTTAAAAGGTGATCTAAATAGAGTAACTATTCGCTGTAACACACCGATCCAAGGGGCTGGAGCTGCGATTCTTAAATGTGCTTTAGGTAATCTTTGGCCTTTAGTTAAAGAAGCTGGGGAGGATACGGTAAAAATTGCCGCTGCTGTTCATGACGAGATCTTGTTACTTGTAAGAGAAGGAGAAGAAGACCATTGGGCATCTGTTTTAAAAGAAAAGATGGAAACAGCAGAGGCAAAATGGTTGGGGGATATACCTCCACTTGCAGAGACATCTATAGGTAAAACATGGAGCGAAGTCCATTGATAGCGGTATATAAAACCTCTACAGGTTGGTGCTTTTATCAAGCAGAAGATGTAGGATACTACAGCAGCTTTCCAGAGATTAAATATGTCCACTACTGGGAAGAGTGGGAGGCAATTGGTTATGGAAGAGTTAAACAAGGAAATAAGAATGGCAATGACGGCAGACCTTCAGAGAGCGACAGGCTTCCTTAAGGGAGCAAGAGAAATTAGAGCAGGAAGCAAAAAGCAAAGAAGAATATCTAGAGAAAGACAAGCAACTGCTTACCAAAGAAAAGGCGATAGACCTTGTACGTGGTAGAGTAGTACAACGGCAACCGTATTTCATGGCTCTAAAACACGGAAATAAAACATATATGCAGATTTTGCTAGACCCCCATCGCGCTAGGTTGGTGATGGAGCAGGCAAAAAGCGAAAACATCCGTGCAACTGCATGGATAAGAAACGCTGTGTATAGAGAGCTGGAACGCGATCTACCCGCTTCAACATACAAAGAGGCCGAAGCCAAAGACGAGGCGGTGTGGCGTGAGTCAGTCCGCAGACGAGTGGAAGGCCGCAATACAAATGGGGAATCTAATGACCAAGACGAAAGCACAGGCGGAGTGTCCTAAGTGTCACTTCTTCAATAGTTCTGTCGTAAATACAGTTAGGGATACAGAGGGTATTACTTATAGAAGGCGTGTTTGTGAAGAATGCGGGCACCGTTGGAACACTATGCAGTACCCAGAAATAAACATTCTTAAAAAGAAGGTCGCTGCTTGCTCAAAAGCAATTCCCGTTCCATCTCTAGAAACCCTATACGGTTCATAGCATTTTCTAGAAGTTTGGATTGATAGCGAGATTGCTTTAAAAGCCCTACGCATACACGGGCTACATGCTCAGCGTCCTCATTTTTTCGCAGTAACTCTGCCTCTTGTTCAATCTCTAGGGTTTCTTTGTCACTGAACTGGACTCTTTCCCAGTCCTGAAAGTTTTTCACCTCCTACCTCCCCAGCTCCACGTCTTAAACCACTCAGCATCACTGTTAAGCAACTCTTCAGGCATTGCGTCCTGTAGTTCGCTTAAAGCTGAGCAGTGATATGGACAACCTGGATCGTAGTGATCAAAAAATTCTCTTATGTAGAGGGGATAACCTCCTTTTCTTTCTTGCATTTTTCTGACTCCAAATACTGTTGGTTTAACCCTGTGTATAGCCCGTGTTGTGGATGCTCAGGGTCTTCTCTTCCTGATTCCTTATAAAGCGCTTCTAATCTTGCTTGGCGGGCTGATTGTTCCTCAACCCAAGCTCTACCCATTTCTTCCATGAATTTGGTTCGACTATTCGTTTAAGAAATAGGGAGCATACATAATACTACTTTCGCCAATCTCTTCTAGAACTAGGTTGTAACTTTGCGACGTCTTTTTCTAATTGATTAATTCGATGGAATAGTTCTCTAATGTCACGCTCCCTCCTATTACTGATATTCGCTAGTGCCATGATGAAAGCAGAAGCCGTTGCCCCCACTATTGCAGCCCAGATCGCTTCCATATAGAGTCAGATTGTTTTTGTATTACTTATGGAGGTTATCTTGCCTGAAGATAAACAACCCATGAATGGCGACAATTCAGCCATGAATGGCGACAAAGACCCCCAAAAGAAAAAGAATGTACTAAATAAACTTCAGGAGATGACTCCTGATAAAGATGAACAGATCGCAATCATAGGTGTAGCAGTGCGTTTGGGCATTGTTGTGTGGTCTGGATTCTGCCTAACTTTGGCGTACATCGATCTACCTGGCTTCCCTAAACAAACATTTGATCCGACCTTTATAGCTTCGATCTTTACATCAACTCTTACTACTTTTGGCGTCCAGGCTGCTTCTAAAAAAGGCGGAAACGGTGTCAGCAAAGAGGATCTAGAGAAGATGATGTCTACAAATAAGGCAGCCTCTGGTGAACAAATTATTCGCGTTCAAACGCCTCTTAAAATATCATCACCTGATGGAGAGATTACGCAGATTGTGGAAGCTCCTCCTAAACCACCCGCTCCAAAAGAATGAAGAAATTACTGTTCCTATTACCGCTTGGCTTGGCGGTGGCGATGCCCGTTAGCGCGGATGTTCGCCACTCCATCAAGTCCAGTGCAACGATCACTCTGGATCCTGCATACTCCTCTGCTACACGCATAGGCAGCACTTATTCAGTTTCAGGATCGAATGTAACTCCAAGCAAAACAATTTCAGGGACAACAACCTCTGGAGCAATTGGAGGGCTGAACATTGGCTCAGTGACCGCAGGCGTACCTGCATTTATAGACACTGACTTCACTGTGACTACAGCAGGCTCGGCATTCTCAGCAGTCGAGTCTCTGACCCAAGGCGATGCGATCCAATCAGCTACAACTGTTAGCTCAGGAGTAGTTGGTTCGCTTCCTTCTCTTGGATCTACTGTTACAGGATCAGGCGGGGTTACTGGTGGCACCATAACTTCGCTCACTTCAGGCGTTCATACCTGTGGCGGAACGATGGGAGCTGGTTCAAGTTGCACGGCAACAAGCATCATCGAGACGCTAGTTGACTGATGACTGTATTAGCCATCCTGGTAATAGCTTTCATTCTCTTTCTTATATGGATGAGCTTGTTTAATCCGAATGCATGAAGAAACTATTACCGCTATTTTTATTATTAATACCAGCTAAGGCGCTGGCTGTGCCTGTAGTCCCGAACTTTTCTAGCGGCACTATGAGTGCGGTCACACGTACAACAAGTGTGGTTACTGAAACTATATCGTCCCACGATTACAACACAGGCCACACTTACACATTGAATGGAACAGGTATTTCTATAGATGGAAATATTTCACCCAGCCCAGCGACTACTACCCAAGCAATCAATGGCACTAATTACACGTGGACAGGAGCAAATCTCACCAACAAACCAGCGGTAACTCTCACAACCCAAGGGAATCCATTCCAGTTTGTAGAGAGCTATACGGGTCCAGGGCTCTCGAACATCACGAACATAACTCGAACCACAAATATAGAAAGCGTCACAGAAACGACAAGCGTATTCTCGCAATAATTTTATTATTACTTAGTCCATCAAAAGTATTAGCCCAAACTTCGCAGACAGCAGCACCTGTCGCTAATAGTTCGGGAAGTGTGACAAATATGGCAATACAATCCTTACAAGGCAATCTTATACAGAATCAATATGGCGGAAACATAGTCTGTCAGGGGCCTATGCTCACCTTTTCTCCTTTCTTAACGGACTCACATACGTTCAGTAAACCTAGAGAATTTTGGTATGAACAACCACAATATAACGATGATGGTGAGGTAACTCATACAACTTTAAATAGAACTGGACAGAAGGATAATTTCGCATTGAACCTCGGTTTTTCTATGACTTTTTCGATCCCACTGGATCAATCACTTCAAAGAAGATGTAAAGAAAGTGTCGATACTCAAATTTCTAAACAAAAACAATCAATCATAGATAGTCAGCTTAATTGGCATATAGCGAGACTAAAAAACTGTGGAGAATTAAAACTTAAGGGCATAGAGTTCGCTCCCTGGAGCCCTTATTTTGAGTTATGTAAGGACGTCCTTGTGATGCCAAAAATGGGGCAAGTGCTTCCACATAGACATAAGACTCCTACTTCTTCATTTTCCTTAGAGCCCTTATCGATTGGGTCAATTCCCTCTGACGAAGAATCTTCTCCCTCGTTGAAAGAACTTCAGTTTTTTGTCCCAGAAGCTTCTTTACTCGGGTTACCGCCTGTTTTACCAGAGGCCTCACAATCCTCAAAAGAAAAGGAGTAGCGGCCGCTGAAGCAGTTGCTACCACCGCTATCGTTCCAGTTGTAACGACTTGAGGCACACTCGGTATTGCATCAACTATTTGCTGAGGAAACGAGACTTCTGAATATTGGGTGACGCATCTATTCCCTATTAACTGATAACCCGTTATCTCTTTCGTCCCCTTCCCGTCAGGAACCTTGGTGCCAATTTCTGCTGCATCAGGAGGCGGGCAATCCGTGCTCTTCGGGGAGGACGGTGGTGGCTCGTCTGATGCTGGTGTTTCTGGCTCCTCATATCTTTGCGGTTGTGCCTCCTCTGTAATAACCAAGTCTTCTGGCGTGTAATCCATTGCGTTGAAGCTTGGTACACCTCCTGGACAGAGCGTGACATTCCCGTCTGGATCATTCGTAATTAGCGCATCATTCTCATAATCGCTACGCCTTGTTTCAACGCAAGGCATCTCAAGAATGGGAAACCCTAGAGGTACAGAAACAGGGACTTCTGGCGCAGTCAGTATTGGGTAATTAACAATTCTGGTTTGAATTTCAGGTATATCTATATCCTGAATCCGAATATTGGGTATCTCGCTCAATGCTTAGAAAGGAAGCTTTGTTCTGCCTGTTGCTTTTCCAGGGTCTTTGGTTGGCAGTGCTGGCCCAGTTAATCCACCTGGAATAGGGACATTTTGCATAACACTGTCAATTACTTGCTGTTTCATTTTTTGCTGATTTTCCTCATTAGTTACCCATAGATAACCAAATATCGTTCCACCTGTAAGAGCTGCTACAAGCAAAAAAGAAACAACAGAGATGATGTCAATAATTTTTCTCATGTTTGATGCCATTGGTGTGTAGGAGCTTTGACTTTTAAAACGCCTTCTTTAACAGTAGTTTCAATTCTAGTTACCTCGGAAGAACCAAGCTTTTCTTTGATTGCGGTAACTAAGGTAGAAGCTGTGGCAAAGGTGGCGCGGGCAATCATATCCGCATCTTCTGGTCGATCCAGGGATACGGTTCCGTAAAATTCCGACTCTGCGGAACCATCTTTTCCTTTACAGCGGTATTCAACCTCTGAAACGCATTCCTTTCCCGCTGTTTCAGCTTTATAAGGCCCCGTTGTCCACGTCAATGTTGTAGCCATTACTCCTCTGTATCTTCATTAAGACTATCAAGGGCAGCAATACCCCCCTGTAGCTGTGCAATCTTTTGTTTAGCATTAAGGACAGCCTGGTTTGCTTCGTTGTGAGCGTCCACAACCTCTTTTAATTCTGCTACCAGTTCTGCTCTCTTTTCTTCAGGTGTAGGCATTGAATAAGGATCTCCGAAATAGTTCTGAAACACCATTAGTATAGTACAACTTAAAGATAATTGAAATTGATATTAAACCGACCTCGCTCATTCGTCGTCGTAGATGAATTGTGCTTCTGTCCAGGGTCAAAAAATAACATTCGATTTTCAACGCTCTCTACTTTCGTTCCATCCTCCAATCTCGTAAAGCCATCACATGTATTTAGCGATAACAAGGCGGCCTTATTCTCAAATTCATAATCAACATGTCTGCCATGTTCAAACATGTCATCAGTCCTAGGGTAGAAGTTCGCTTTGATTCTGATTAACGCTCTGAAATCTGGGAAGGAGTCAGAAATTGGTGCAACTTTTCCAAAGAAACTAGATTGCGGTTTACATGCGTGGTAAGCAAGATGGGTTCCATACCAAGTTCCTTCTTTCTCTACTCCAGAGACATTGGTGTTGAAATACCAAGGGAAGGAAGTGTTCCAAACTACTAGTTTTTGAAGCTCTTTAAATATTTCTTCAGGGAGAAAATTATCAATGATCTGATAGTGAGGACTCAAGCCCAGGCAAGCGAGGTTGCATGTATTCTTACGTTCTTATTGGCAGCTTGGTTGTGAGTTGTA
>VTLG01005723.1_pt1 | contig 49847 bp, 82 predicted proteins | sample 4694571 | NCBI WGS metagenome assembly VTLG01 (sample SAMN12604809, study PRJNA352737) | marine metagenome | biome: ENVO:00000447; feature: ENVO:00000209|ENVO:00000569|ENVO:01000036; material: ENVO:00002151; isolation source: viral sequences binned using virsorter ... | reverse complement strand
CAGAGTGGAAAGAGATTTTGCTCGTTTTGTTGGGGGCTTTCGTGGGATCGTTCAGCCGTGTAATTGACCACTGGTTCAATAACAGTCAAGCAGAAGAAAAATTATTGGAGAGTGCTAATGATTGATTATATGAAAGATAAAGTAAGTCGTTATTGCCAGGAAAATAAAGATAAGGGAATAGAGTTTAACCTTTATCATGTACATAAGATGCTTGAAGAAGATTCACACTTTTGGCATATATCTGCAATGTTATATGGTCAATGGCTTCGTGATACATCATCATTTGAAGGACAAGAACTATCAACCCAGGAGTGGTAAGATGCATGATAGAAGAATGAAACAAGCAATACTTATTTGGTTGTTTATGGTATTTTTAATTTTTGTATTTACTGCTTGCGACTATAAAGAGAATGCAGTCATTAGAGAACAGACTGAAACTTTTACAGGTGAGATTAAAGAAAAAAACAAAGACATGCAATTATTGGCTAATAAGTTGGAAATTGCAGAAGAAAAAATTCGACAATTAAATCATCAATTGTTATGTAGAGATGAATTAATTGAAGATGAGGTTAATCAGGTAAAAAGAGATGCTTTAAAAAACATCCCAATTATTCCAAATAAGTCTAACAAAGCCGAAAAAGAAAGAGAGAATAAGGGTTAATGTTATGAGTATGAAAGGAATTACTTTTTTTGGAAGACTAATTAGTTGGTGGTGGATATTTACGATTTTATTTTTTATGTCTGTCTTTATTGTTAGTATTCAAGAGCCAAGTAAACCTCAACCTGTTGTATGTTGTAGATGTTGTAATAGTTTAGAAAATGTTTGTTGTGATAATAATGATTGTTTAGGTGACTAGCATGAATGAACTAGAAAAGAACATGGATTTGTTAAAAGAAATCCTTGAGGAATTGAGAGATATAGTTCACCTCAAGGATGATGATATTCCATCTGAGGCTTGGCAAGAAAGGTATAATTTCTTGGAGAGATTAAAGGAACATTATTCAGGAAAGATTTCTTATATTAAGTGGTCGCAAGTTAGAGAAAATTTAAATATTTTAAGGGAGGAACAAAGAGAAGAAAGATTAAAAGAATCAAAAGGTATTGTTAATCCATATAAACAGGAGATGCTTAATGAGATACAAGAGAGAAATATTTCCGAAAGGAAACAACAAAGAAGGGAAAGCCATAGAAGAAATTTAAAAGCACAAAAGAAAAATGTTTTAAAAGAAATTCAAAGAAAGGAAGATGTTGAATCATGAGAGTTATACCAATTGCAGGAACTGTTGGTAGTTCTTTTCATCACTATTTTGAATATTACAGGAGGAATTTATTAGACAAACACTTTAATGAAGCCTTGATAGAAAGGAGATATAAAATGGAGATTAGCAATAGTAGGTCTGACACAACTACACCAGATTTTTTGAGACAAGTTCAAGAAACTAAACAAGCAGAGAGAAAACAAGAAACACGGAACTTAATGAATAAGGAACGTGAAAACAATAATGAATCTAATGATAACATAGTCCAATCAACACTTGGAACTATAATTGATGTTTATGCGTGTAAAAAAAAAAAGAGGAGAATTTAATGTTAAATAGTATAGCAAATCGTGCATATCAAAACTATAAGTCAACAACTGCAGAAATTCAAGAGACTATGCAGTTGTTAGCAGATGGGAAACCTAAACTAAATCCTGCTGATAAAGTTAGAGTTACTAAGATGAATTCTAGAATTAGAACACTAAGGACGGCAAATGTAAATGTAAAAGAGTCTCTTAACCTTTTGCGATCTGCTGATAGTGGAATTAGTTCTATTCGTGGTGTTGTTTCTAAATTGAGAGGTATTGCACAAGAAGCACAATCAGAAGAAATTAGTGCAGAGGAACGTGCTGATCTTCAAATGGAATACGAAACACTTTATAAAGAAATTGATTTCGTATTAGACAACACAGAATATGATGGTGTAAAATTACTTGATGGAACTTTTGGATCAAGGAATGTTGTTATTGATTCTGATGATACTGTACAGATAGATATAGGAGAAATGACAGAAAGTTCTTTACATGTTGGAGCATATACAAAAGTTCTTCAGGCAGGTGATCCTGAGATTGGTCAAGACAATGGCAATGGAGGAACCTATGCTGAAGGAGATTCGGTTAGTATAGTTAAAACATCTGTAGACTCAGTTGAAAAAGCAAGAGATGCTGTTGAACGTTTAGATTTTGCTTTAGGTAAATTGGATGAAGAATCTACAAAGTTAAATGCTAAGTCTCAAAGATTTGAATTTACAACAAATCACCTAACAAATATGGTAGGAATCCTTGAGGAATCAGTTGATACAATTGAGGACTTTGATGAAGCAAGAGAGATGAATCGTCTAGCCCAGGCTCAAATAAGACAACAGTCTGCAGTTGCTATGATGGTTCAAGCACAGCAATTGTCTCAGACCATACACCAATTGCTTAATCAATAATGCCTTATCAAGATTGTTCTTTCAAGGTAGTTGATATACCTGATGATCGAGGTTGGTTAAATACGACATGGGGTGTTGCTATAGGTAACACCTCATTGTCATATTTTTGTTCTTATTGTAATGTTCTTTGGAGAGCAAACTTTCCAAGAAAACAGATGATTAAAGATGCAAAGGATGCTGACAAGAGTCCATGCCCAGGATGTATTCAAAAGATACTGGTGAAAGTTGAAAACAATGAAGGTTTTAAAGGGTAACATATCATATACCTATTGCGTTAAAGAATATTGTGCAAGGTTGAGAAACCATATAAAAAATAATTATTGCCCTACTACTAGCAATAAAGAAGGGATGGTATCATTCCAACTTATTATTGATAGAGGTGGGGCTTTATGCTTTATAAATCAAGTAGGATCTACAGGTTGTGATTATTTAGATCAGTATGCTAAAGATACTGTAGAGAAGTCTTTCCCATTTGAAAGTTTTTCTGAAAGAACATTTCAGACTTACATTGACATTCTAATACCTATTAAATTTACAATTATGTAAATTACTCCCCTTTATAGGAAAAATATTTTTGAAAAAATCGTTATTATATAAGTATATAAGTAGAGAACAAAGTAGAAATCAAAAATCTTAATTTACAAGGAGTAATTAGTTATGCCACATAAATGTCCAGAAAAAAATAAAGAATATCAAAAGAAGTGGAGGGAAAATAATTTAGAGTATCAAAAAAAATGGAGAGAAGAAAATTTAGATTATAGTAAAAAATACTACGAAAACAATAAAGAACTTTTTAAAGAACGTAGTAAAAAATATTACGAAAAAAATAAAGAAAAACTTAAAGAATATAATAAAAAATATTATGAAAACAATAAAGAACGTAAGAAAGAATATGAAAAAAAATGGAACGAAAATAACCCAGGATACCATAAAGAATGGAGAGAGAATAATATGGAAAGACTAAAAGAATATAAAAGAAAATGGAGAAAGGATAATATAGAAAGAATTAGAGAATATAATAAAAGATGGAAAGAAAATTTAAAAAATGGAGTAATTAGTCATGCCAATCAAATGTCCAGAAAAACGTAAAGAATATCATAAAGAATATAATAAAAAATACTACATAAAAAATAAAGAAAATATAAAAGAACAAGCAAAAAAATGGCAACAAGAAAATAAAGAACATAGAAAAGAATATGAAAAAAAATACTACATAAAAAATAAAGAAAATATAAAAGAAAATAATAAAAAATGGTATCAAGAAAATAAAGAACATAAAAGCGAATATAGTAAAAAATGGTATCAAGAAAATATAGAAAGAATTAGAGAAAATAATAAAAAATGGTGTCAAGAAAATAAAGAACATTTAAAAGAATATAATAAAAAAAGGTACGAAGCAAATCCAGAACCAACTGCACTTCGAGAGATTAAAATCAGATATGATTTAACTAAAGATGATTACATTAAAATGTTTGAGGATCAAGAAGGAGAATGTTTATGTTGTGGTGTTCATCTATATAATGAGACAATATTGAACAATAAAAAAGAATTAGAGGAGAAGGGTATTCCTCACAGAATACTTAATGTTGATCATGATCATAGTTACAATCTTCCTGGAAAAAAATATTCAGGAAATAAAGAGAGTGTAAGAGGTATGTTATGTGATTATTGTAATATGAATTATGATCCTTTAAATATTGAATCTGATTGGTATATTTTTTGTGAGAAAAAAGGTAAAAAGAGAAAGGAAATTGTAACACAAATGAGGAAAATGAAAGATGGAAGTAACTTTAATTGATTCTATGGGAAGTGATTTAACTGTAGTAAATTGTGCTAGAGTATCGTTTGGAAAGAAGAAGGAGAAGTTTGATGAGAAGGATAGTAAACTTATTCGTTACCTTGCTAGGCATAATCATTGGACTCCTTTTGGGCATGTTTCTTTACAGTTTCACATCAATGCTCCAGTATTTGTTGCTAGACAATTAGTTAAGCATCAAGTAGGATTAGTGTGGAATGAAGTTAGTAGAAGATATGTTGACACAGAACCTGAGTATTATACACCAGAGAGATGGAGACTTAAGGCAGATAATAAGAAGCAAGGTAGTTCAGATGAAGTTTACTATAATGAAGTAGTAACTAAAGATGCTTTTGATTCTAGTATTCCTAGTCCTGGAGGTAATCCTTATGAACTGCCAACATATAAAACTATATGTGATAATGCTAGAACTGCATATAACTCTATGATAAAGATAGGGATATGTCCAGAACAAGCAAGAATGGTATTACCACAAAGCATGATGACTGAATGGTATTGGTCAGGTACTTTAATGGCATTTGCTAGAGTTTGTAATCTAAGGTGTAAGCCTGATACACAATTGGAAACTCAATGGATAGCAAATCAAATAGATGAATTAGCAGTTGTAGTTGCTCCTGTGAGTTGGAAGGAGTTAAGGAAGTGATTTTTTTTGAAGAATTAACAAGATCGAAATATAAAAAGAAGATACAAAAACATTTGCCTAAAAAGTTTCAAACTGTAGAGGTTGAAGCCAGTAGGGGAGAAAGTAAAGTTATGGGTGGTGAGGTGGGAGTTCAAAGAGAATATATATTAACTTCAATGCTTAAAGTTTTTTTTGGGGAATCAAGGGTAAAAGATAATATTCCAGTTAGAGAAAAAGAAATAGACTTGTATGTAGATAATAATCCCATCTCAATAAAAACAATAAAATCGTCAAACATCGCATTATCACCTATAGGATTGGTTTGGAGTCCTAGAGAAGAAAATTCTAAGACATTTATTGAAAATTATGAACCAAAATATCCTATAATGTTTGTAAATGTGATTTGGGATAATAGTCCTACGAAACATCCTAAAAGTGGTAGATTTGCTGAATGTAGAAAGTTTATGAAAGAAGGAGGTATTTATTATTTTCCTGTAGAAGCCCAAAGAGATATTTTACTCTCTTTAGGTAAAGAAAAGTTTTTTTCTAAAATGCATAAACATTCTAGGGCAGTTTGTATAAGTGTTAATGCAACACTTGAGATAATAGATCATCCAAAAAGTTTATGCTTACCTATAAAGTGGCAATGGAAGAAATCAGTTTCAATTAAGGCAAAAGATAGATGGGTTAAATCTTGGAATAAAGATATTAAATTTAAATTTTGGGAAACCACGAAGGAGTTAATTTTTGGATAAACAACATCATTCTAAATATGTTAGTCCACAAGATGTTATTCATAAGTGTTTTGAAACATACTATGAGATATTTCCTAATATGCCATTTGATTGGTATACACAGAATGTTCATGATAGTTGTGCAAGAAAGGGAGTTATTATTCCCAAGTTGTTAGTTGAAGTTACAATTAGACATTTTATAAAAAACAAAGGTAGGACTTTTTGTGAGTCCTGTAGTCAAGAGATAATAATAAAGGAGAGATAAGTGATATTACATAAATCACAATTCGTTAATTCAAGAGAGGATATTTTTGGAGTTGAAGATCCAACACCATTAACTCCAACTCATGTAACTGTTCCTCATTCTTTTTTAATTGAGGAGGCAGATAAAAATTTTGAATCATTTAATTTGCCAATCAAAGAGGAGAAATTTTATTTAAGTCGTAACCATCAAAGGTTTGCAGGAGTTTATGTTTTAGATAAAAAGTTAAGATCTGATTCAAACCTTAAGGAAGAACATAATCCTGATATGATGTTGTCATTTTTCAATTCAAATGACAAGTCTTTAAGTGCTGGAGTTTGTTTTGGAACTGTCATGCCAATGTGTAAGAACGTAGGTTGGTGGAAATCTTTTTGGATTAAAAGGAAACATATAGGAAGTATCATGGAGGATTTAAGTAGTCAGATTAATGTTTTCTTTTCACTACTTGACAACAACGTTCAAGGTTATAATAAACTAATCCAGAATTATAAGGAGACTGAAATTAGTGATGTAGTTGCAAAAGGAATTGCAGTTGAAGGTGCAAAGAAGAAAGTTATTCCTTCTTCAAAGATACTTCCTGTGGTTAAAGAATGGGAGAATCCTAGTTTCGAGTATGATGACGATAGGAAAACTTTATATCGTTTACACAATGCATTCACAACTGTAATGAGATGTTACAACAATAATCCCATTACTTCACCTCAAAGATCATTTCAACTTATAAATGTTTTGAGTGATTACCATGAAGAAATTTAAGGGAAGTTTGCAACGACAATTTAAAGAGGGAACATTGGTCGATGACCATGTTCCCTTAAAATTATATAAAAGAAAAAAGAGAAAAAAGATTGAACCACCTAAGAGTAATTGGGAAAAATTTATAGATTGGATTAAAAATTTATTTAAAAAATAATTCATTTTTTTCTAAAGTTCTAGCAGTAATTGTCGATATTATATAATAAGAGAGCAAATTAGGAAAGGTTTATGAATTATGATATAATTGGGAAAGGCTTTGGTCTTTCCCTAATTTTTTGTTGGTTGGTATTTTCAGGTTGTAGCGAAGGTTATGAGACAATAGTCCAATCTAATTGGAGTAGAAGTGTTGAGAATCTTGATGATCCCTGGGAAGGAGATCCACATGAACACTGTAGGGATCAACATAGGGAAGGTATTAACTATACGATTTATGTTGATCCATATACAAAGATAGAATATTGTTTACCAGAGGGTTTCAACAATATAAAAAACTTGCATAGATATACAATAAAAAAATAAGTGGAGGAATTTAGAGATGATTAAACCTATGTTGGCACAAGACTTTAGCAAAGATCTTAGTCAAAGGAAGATAAAAAAGTATGAAGAAGATTATCGAATGGACGTTAATTGTAGAAACTTATATTCGATTCAACCTAAACTTGATGGAATACGAGTTGTTGCAGATCTTGCTACTGGTAATTTATATAAACGTTCAGGGGTAGAAGTTACTAATTGTCCACACATTAATAATGCTATTTTAGAACTTGGAGTACTACTTCCAGGGTTTGAATTTGTTGATGGAGAACTTTATAATCATGACTTAGACTTTGCTGGAATTAATAGTTTAGTGTCTCGCACAGTTAATATTTTGGATACTGAATCTATTGAACTACATCTGTTTGATATTTCTAGTGATGACAATTTTGAAATGAGAATATCTATTTTAGATTATGCTGTAAAGATAATGGAAACTAAACTGCAAGGATCTCCAATTAAGTTAGTTGATACTTATGGTGTTGATGATATGAAAACTGTTATGATTCGTCATAAAGAATTCCTTGAAGAAGGTTATGAAGGAACTATGTTGAGGTTACATAATTTGCCATACGAACAAAAAAGAAGTAATCAACTTTATAAGATCAAAGATTTTTTTGATGAGGAGTTTAGAATTGTTGGCTGGAATGAGGAAGAAAATCATCCAGGATACTTAGGCTCTTTTGAAGTTACTGATGATTTAGGAAATTCTTTTTCAGTTCGACCAGCAGTAAAGAGAGAGATGCGAAAAGAGTATTGGGATAGTAGAGAAAATTTAATTGATTGTTTATTAACTGTCAGGTATCAGGAAAAAAGTAAAGATGGGATTCCAAGATTTCCTGTTGGTGTAGATATTAGATATGATTTAAAAGCAAAGAAGGAAGATTACAAATTGAACATACCTATTTGTGATACTTCATTTCATAGAGGATGGTAAATGACGGAGACAGATTTAAAACATTTGGAGGAAATTGTGGATTCAGATCATGAAATGATTGAAATCCTAAAAAGAGAAATTGATGGCTTAAATTCTGATTTACAATATTCCAAGCAAAACCAAAGTGAAACGGCAGAACAATTGGCTTTACATGAAAAGGTATCTGCTCAACAAACTTTATTAAAGCATATTTTCTATGGAGTTATTGGGTTGATTGTATGTATGTGGTCTTTAGTATTTGTAGGTTGGTTTACAGAACAAGAAACAATTGAAAGGGAAATGGCATTCTTTGAAAGGATAATTCTTGTGTTTATAGGTATTGTAGGTGGAGCAATAAGTAGTTTCTTTGATGTTAGGAACTTTGCCTTATCCAGTGTTAAAGCACCTAATGGAAATGGTAATGGACATAGTAATGGTAAACCAAAGGATACTGATTAATGAGAGACTTGGAAAATTACCCTAAAGAGAAAAGCATGTACGACAAATTTGAAAATGAATTTGATAGATTCATTGTTGATTATGCAAAATTTAATGCAGTATCCATTAGAGGTTCTTTAAAAGAAAATGGATATACATTTACAAAAGTTATGTTAACTGATGAAATAAAAAGTAAATTTCAAATAGATGAGGAGTATGATTATGTAATTATACAAAAAGAAGCAACAATGGGTTTAATAACAACCTATAAAGTTTCCAAACCTCCTGAGAAAAAGGCAAAAGAAGTATCTGAAGAAGATCAAGAGGATGATAATGTATAGACCATTACCTGATTCTTTAACTATTAGAGAGTCAGACATTCATGGATTAGGATTGTTTGCAACAAAAAACATACCTGAAGGAACAAATTTAGGAGTTGCTCACATTAAAATACCTCATTCAGAAGATTTATTTTCTCAGGAGTTTTGTCGTACACCTTTAGGTGGGTTTTATAACCATTCTGAAACACCAAATTGTACTATAAAGTCTACTTTACGTTATTTTGTCAACCCTAAATCAAATAAAAGGTTGACTACAATTATTGCAGAACTATATACAATACAGAACATAACAAAGGGAAGTGAATTAACATGTAAATACACTTTATATGAGGTTAAAAATGCAAATTAATAGAGAAAATTTAACTAAATTATCAATTGATTACATGAAAGTTCTTGCTGACTTATCAAAAGCAAAACAAGAAGGTTGTCATCCAAATATGTATCTTCAAATATTGTTTCATCATAGTAGATTAAAGGAAATTGCCAAAGAAATAGAAGAAATTTTAGAAAAAAATGAAAAAAACTCTCAAGTTCTAGAGTAAACTGTCGATATTATATAATAGAGAGACAAACAGGAGTTAATCATGAATGTATTTTTTTTGGATTATAGCACAGAAAAGTGTGCAGAGTATCATAATGACAAGCATTGTGTTAAGATGATATTAGAGTATGCACAGTTGTTATCTACTGCACATAGAGTATTAGATGGTGATGATAGTATAAGTGTTGTTTACAAAGCAACTCATAAAAATCATCCATCTGCTTTTTGGGCAAGAGATAATAGTTCTAATTATCAATGGCTGTATAGATTGTTTGTTAACTTATCGCATGAATATACTTATCGTTATGATAAGGTACATTTAAGTTATAAGAAACTTAAAGACATATTGCGTTACAACCCTGCAAATATAACTCAGGGTGAATTTACAGAACCTACCCCTGCAATGCCAAATCATTGTAAGATAGAAGGTGATTCTCTTTCTTCATATAGAAAGTACTATATTGAAGAAAAATCACATATTGCTGTTTGGAAAAATAGACCAATACCTTCATGGTATAAAGCATAGGAGATACATATGAGAAACCCAAGAATAAAAAACGAAGATAAAAATGTTTGGCTAAAGGGAAACAGAATGAAACAATACTTCCCAACCATAGTTAAAAAATTTAATAGTCGTAAGTTTGGAGGTAAAAGAGTTGATGATGCACAAGAAACTATTTTAAATCCAAATGGTTGTGAGTTGGTTGATGGTTATGTTTCTTTTTATTCAACTATGAGTGATGTTGCTAAAGTTATCCAACGAACTGCTAAAGCCATTAAGAGTATGAAAATAACTTATGATGGAGATAAAAACATTACTGGAGTTGATTTCTTAATTGAAAAAGATGCCTTTAGAGGATCTACATTTGCTTTTAACACAAAGTATGCTCCAGATGAATCTTATGAAACTGACAGGAAACTTACACAAGAGCAAATTAATAAAATGCAAAAAGGAAGAAAGAATGCCCAAAAAAAGAAATAAGTTGCAACAAAGGAGAGCAGATATAAAGAGAAGGGAAAAAATCAATCGAGAAAATTACATGGAGAATCAAAGAAAATATAGAGAGTATACAAATCAAATATTTAATGAAGGTTTACAGTTAATGAGTATGAATAGAAATTTTAAACAAGAACCAAAGGATGGTGAAGTAAGTGAGCAAATTGAAGATGAAGGCTCTTAAAGAGCAACACAGTGATTTGATTGAGGTTCTGATTGATGAGATGATGATGGATACACCTCATAGAATGATTGACAATTTATTAACTGTAATGAATGGTTTTTTTGATCGTCATTATGGTGATGAAAAATTAACTGCTAAAGACTTGTTTATCATTAGTAGATACATGCATATCTTTTTATGTGCTATGAGGGGATTTGATGAAGAAGACATTAGAAAAAGTATGGAAGAAGTATTACCAATGACCGATCAAGAAGAATTTGAATACTTCAAGACTCTAGTAGAACTTGAAGAAATTATGGAGGTTTAAGTTTAATTATGAATACAAACTCAAGACCTTTTAAACTAGAGACTGAAATTAGTGATGATGTGTGTGACTTTGTTGGATATTACTTTCATGTCTTAAATATTAATGAACAAAAATATTGGATTGGTAAAGAACTTGCTCATGCTTTTGGCTACAGACAAGTAAGAAGTATTTTCACTGGTATGGACAAAGAAGATGTTAATACCCTTATCTTAACAAAGGATAGGGGTTTGCCTCTTTTGAAGTTAGAACTAAATCACTCACTTAAAACTTGGGAAAAATATAAAATGGAATATAGAAAAGGATGCTGGAATAAGTCCAAGATTAGTCAAGCACCTAACCTATTATTAGTCTCTGAAGATACTCTAAAAAAATTCTTAATATTCAAAACTCCACACAAAAATGAGTTAATTGAAAGCATAGGTAGCAACTTATTTGCATACTTATCTAAGAGTGAAAAGGTATGGGAAGATGATCCTGTTCCTGAAGGTAAGATTCGTGTCTATATGGAAAATGATTATGGTCGCAAGATATTAGAAAAATCATTAACAAAACTTATCGAATTAGAAAGTAAACACAAAGGAAAAAAAAGAATATGATCGTCGCACTACATGGTAAAATGGGATCTGGTAAATCAACTATCGCTAATGAACTCGTTTCGGTACTTAGAGATCAATACGGTATCAAATCAGTTATCAAATCCTTCGCACAACCTATCTATAAACTAACTAGTACCCTCTTTAACCAACCTATAGACGAAATAAAGAAAACTAAAGAGGCTATCTTCCGTCCTAGATCTTTTAAAGGACTCAGAACCTATAGAGAACTACTACAGAGCATAGGCATGGAACTCAGAGATTATGTCCATGAAGATATATGGATTGATGCCTTGTTTGGTAGAGGAAATGAAAAGATTTTATTCGATTGGGCTTGTGAATATAAATGGTGGATTATTGATGACCTCAGATTCCTCAACGAATACAACAGAATCATTCAAATCGGGGGCAAGATCATTAAAGTAAATAGAGATATTCCAGATATGCACCAGGAAATTCTTAAATCAGTCAGAAATAACCCCTCTGAACTTGATCTTGACCATGTTCCTGACGAATCTTGGGATCTAATAATAAATAACAATAGAGATATAAAAAATTCTACAAAAATAATGGAAAATTACATAACGACCTTATTAAATTAAAGATATTCCAGATTCTTTTGAAGTGAAAGAGATATAAAGAAAAAACTATAGCAAATTTTCATCTCTTGAGAAACAAAAAAACCTTTTTTTCATGCCAGAATACCGTGAAATGTTATAATACCTGCTAGATAATGGGGAAATAGTCTAGATTAAATCCATATTTTAACAGATTAGTGCAGGTATTTATACGTTACGATATAATAAAGGTAGGTTAAAAGGGTATAAATGCAAGATAAGTGAAGAAAAATGACAGTATATGCCAATATTGTATGATTTTAGATACATTAGATATGATAATTAGGCATATACTGTCAAAGATCTCGCAATAGAAAGCAAATAGAAAAAAAAATAAAAAAAAGTTCTTGCAAGAACCTCTCTCTTTATATATATTTCTTTTTTTCTCTGCTGTAGCAACGATAGTTTAACATGTAGATACGAGGATGTCAAGGGAAAAATGCAGATACCCTTAATTTTTTTTATTGCTAGATTATCCAGATTCCCTTTTTCCTGGAAATTTAGAAATATCCTTATTTCCAGGATCAAACTCCTCAAAAACTCTGCCAACGTTACCCCTAGATTCTCAGAAATACCCTCATTTCCCATTTTAGGTTTTTTTAGAATTTTTGATTTTACCCTAAATTTTGAAACAGTCTCCTCCACCACTCTGCCAATGCTTATTTTAAGGCGTGGGCATAAAGCCCACGCTATATTAGTTAGAATGGTATATCAACAGAAGGATCAAAGTAGTTCCTGATCTTTTCTGCTAATTGATAAATATGACCAAATTCCTCATCACCTACTTCTTCCATCCATTCCTCAAAACTAGACTGTTCAGATTCACATACCCAATTACACAATTCTTTTATATCTTCCATCACATCTTCCCATCTCATGCTTGACCTCCGTTTGCTACTAGTATATTCATTACATCACAGTCAATTTCTTCTGTGTATAAATAATGCTTCGTTTCTCTGTACATTTCTTCTTCAAAGTCTAGGATACTTACCTCAAATGGGCATGTATTAGTTTCCTTAATGAAATCATCGTATAGTTTACATAGTTGCTCACCATATTTATTAACCCATTGAGGAAAACTTAAGGGATTAAAATCTATAGACATAAAACTCTCCTTTTTGAATGGCATCGTTAATCATTCCACCAGTAAATTGACAGTCTGTAAACTCTTTGGTAGAGTTCCATTCTTCCCATTCATCACAACTGTAGTGAAATACTTCCCAAGTATCATCAGGATAGTATCTAATTGTCTTGGTTGATTTTGCTATTCCATTTGAAAAGCAAAACTCTAAAGCATCAGACTGACAATCATCGTCTAATGCTTCTTTTTGTAGTTGTTCTATGTTATTAATTTGGATTACCATAAGTTAGCAACCCAAATTAATAAGAAAATAGATGTCCAAATTCCAACCACTATTGACACACCATATTTAACCATCTCAAACATCTCCTTTTCAATTTCCTTAAGAGTCTTCATTAATTAGTTTCTCCTGTTTTAGCGTCTATGTGCCAAATATCCTCACCTTCAATTATGGCAGGAACTTTTTCTATGTAAAACTCATGGTCTGTGTGATAGTCTTCCTCAAGTTTTAGACACTCAATGTAGTTTGCTAGAAAGTTTTCTACTGTGAATTTATCTACTTCCTCACCTTCTTTGACATTCAGGTAGACTTGACCATGCATTGGTCTATTGTAATGTATGTCAACTTTATACAGGGGCATAAAACTCCTTTAGTTCTGGTATTATTAATTGTGTGTAAGTGGGTTCTTTATCCCAATCCTGTTGGTCATTAATAATTTTTGCTATTTCTCCCTTAAATTCTTCATTACTGTAAGTAGGAATATCAGCCAAACTCAATGCTACCAAATAGTCATATGCTACTACTTTGTTGTTGTTATCTGTTATATCAACTTCAGCAGAATCAATTACTAAATCTTCAGGTGAAAATCCATAATAGTTAAAATCATCTATTGTAAAATCATCTTCAGATAAGTTTTCTAGTTCATAACCTATATCTTCTATTTCAAAATCAGAATCACAATCTAGTCCTCCTGAGACTAAACTGGCTACTTCAGTTCTGAAGTACATCACTTTAATTGTAATGTTCTTATGAGTTAATGGTTCATTTACAACAATTCTACCATTTCTGAGTTTAAGCATTGACATCTAAATTTGCTCCTAAGTTTGGATTAGATAATGATTTAGCTTTCTTTCTTTCATGTTTAGCTAGAGTAACAGTTGCTTCGACTCTAATTTCTCTTTTAGCTTGCTGGATTTCCCTAAACAATTGGTAATGTTCCAGCAAGCTAAAGCCTTTATTGCTTTGAGTAAAGAATCTAGGGTTCATGTATGATGTAATCATTAGCTATCTTTTATTTTTCTGAGAAGTCTTTCACAGTCAGTGATTTGATTTCTAATAGTACCATCATTGTTTACTCTAGTGTATCCTATTTGGTTTCGCAAGGTGGATGCCCTACTACCTAGAGCTTTGTATAGGATGTGTCTTTCTTCTTTGGTTAGTTTAATTTCTTTCATTGTCGATTCTCCTTGATTTCCATGTTGAACCATAGCATCAATATCATCTTGGGTCATATTTTGATTTACAACCTCTGAGTTTCTAATATCAACTAATAGGTTATTAACTTCACACAATCTCTCATCAACTGAGTCTACTCCCTTGACTGTATCAAGGGCATTAGTGGTAATTTCATCCAGTTGTTGATTAGCAGATTCTAAATGTTCAGACATTACAGCAGTATTATCTCTAACATTTCCTGATAGGTGGATAATTTCTTTCAACCTATGCTTAACATCTTTTAGGTTAACTGCTGTAGTTCCTGTGTTATCTACAAGAGCCTTTAAGTATATATCATTAGTTGTGCTTAATGATGCCATAGCACCATTAAGGTTTCTTAGTTCATCATAAATTAGGTCATGAATTGATGGCTTGTCTGGAAATTCCCTATTAACAGAACCTTCCTGTTCAAACAAGTTGTCAATTCTATTATTAATTGCTTGTATTTCTCTTTCTTTAGCCTGAGACATAACTTTCTATAAACTCCTGTTTAGGGTACATATGATGATCTTCATTTCCTGTTTGCTCACAGAGATCATGGACAATAATGCCAACATCTACTAGCCAATCTACATCATTAGAGTAACTATATCGGCTGAAAAAGATTTCTTTAAGTTTTTCAACATCATTGCTGATAGGTGAAAGAATTTCTGACATTTTTAGAAAAGAGATATTTTCAGACATTTTAGATTCCTTTTGAAAAGGGGGGATTTCTCCCCCCATCTAGGAGTTAAGGGTTAGACCGCTTCAGATATGCGGTTAATTTCCTCATGTACACTTGTAGATGCCTTAAGTAGAGTTCTTTCAGTAAGTTTTGGTCTACCAGCACCGATGGTTGAAAGGGCAATGATTGTAGCAATATCATCTTCTTGACCTGCCATAATCAAAGTTTGTTGAATTGCTAATGCAGTAGCTAATTGCGGATGTTTAACTCTCAATGCTTCACTACCTTTTATTAAAGTAGTTGCTTCATTAAGATCAGTAGAATCAACAAATGTAGAAAATCCAATACTAAGACCTGTTAGCATTTGAAAAGTATCAGCTTTTCGACTTTTTGCCTTAACAGTAACTCGACTTGCTTCAGTCCTGCGGTCAAGTTTCTTTCCAGCTTCTAAGCGAACTTCTGCAATAGCTTGGTCATAGATATAACGGTTGAATTGATTTTCGATGGTAACTTGTGAACTGATGTTGTTGTACTGAGTAAAATTCATTATCTAACTCCTATGTTAGTTAACTGTTTGGTTGTTCTAGCACTGAACCTGTTTCAATGCTGTTATTATTAATATCGACTTTTTTGGTCATAACTTTAGCACTTTTTTCGATTTCTTCAGCTTTTTTTCGCTTTAGATTCCGAATATTTTTGTTGTGCTTTCCGATGCGAATCCGATTTTCTCTTTTTTTCTGTTTTCGGATTCTGGCTTGATTGTTCATTGTACCTCCAGCTTTTCTTTTGTTGCTGTTATTATAATTATCGACTCACCCTGTTATAACTTTAGCCCTAATTTCCAAAAAATGCTTTTTTTTTGGAAAAAACTCAGATTCTTTTTTGCTTGAAATCCTGGTAAGTTTGCCAATTGATAGGCAAACTCCACCGTAGGTGGAGCAATGTTTCTAATAATTGTCAATCTCATTTATAATGTCTTCCCAGATGTTAACAAAGTTAGTTGGTTCATTTAGCATATAACTTTTCAATAGGTCTTGTATTTCATCTATCGGATTACTAGATTGTTCAAGAATCCATCTTGCGATGGATTCTAATTGCTTATCTGTAAATGGGTACATTAGGCAACCTCTCTATAATTTAGTTTTTCAATTTGTAGCAGATTATTAGAATCACCATGTGCATTAGCACCATGATATTTATATGCTACACATTCGACATTTTTATCCCAACAGGCTCGGCAATCTTTACATTGACCGTCTTGCAAATGACTAGGGCAAAACCAGATTTTGTCATTTACTGTTGGGTCATTCTCATACTTGTCAAATTCAGATTTGGTTAGTACCACTGAGTGTGTCGAGTGGTGATTAGGCTTAAATGGTTTGTTCTTAAATGGTGCAGATACTCTCACTGTAACATTATCAGGCTTAACAGGTGATTGAAATTGCTTTTTATGTTGCCATTCTTTAGTAGGCAACCAGTGTGTAATTTGTGGCGTTCTCTTTGCCACTTGATAAATATCCATTAGGTGTTGCAAGTCAATAATATCTCCAGCATCAAACCATCTAAAAAATGGTACATCTTGCATTACTTTGGAATTGTTTAAGATAAAAACAACCGAATCAACCCATAGCTGTCTGTTTTCTAAATACTTTTGGAACCGATTTTCTAAAGCATTTTTTACATTTGAAAACTTATATCTGCCAGCGTCAGCATAACAGCCAAAACATGCAGACCCTTCAATATCAATCAAAACTGATCCAGTGTCGCAATATTCAACTGGAATATTCCAAGATAGTGCTGGCATTTTCCCTGCGTTAGATAATCCACCAATATTGGTTTGTGCTTGCTTAATGGTTGTAATCATATTGTCATTTCCTTTTGTGTTGTTAATATATAATATCGACAAACCCCATCAAAACTTTAGCATAAAAAACACTTTTTTTGCTTTTTTTTGGAAAATTATTAAATTCTTTTTTCCTTGACAATTGCGGAAAGTTTGCCAAAGGAAAGCAAACTCCTGCGAGAATCGAGATAAAAAAAAGAGGATAAGTGGCTCTCTCCTTCCACCTATCCTCTTTTTAAGGAAATAACAAAATGAACTAGTTGGGTCATCACTCCAACTTGACCTATCAGGTTAACCAGACCTGTTTTTTGTATAAGTCCAAATTATATATATGATTATGAATGCAAAAGTGAGGAATGCTTGGTAGCCCTGAGAAGTTTACCAAGCATCAAGAGGAGTAAAGTCTTGTGTATTTCCCTCACTTATCCCCTATCTAGGGATTCCCTACTAGTCGGGGAGTTGACTTTATGTCAGTATATTAAACTATGAGTCATGGCTGACTTTGAGTTTTTTTCTACTAACTATCCGAAGAATCATCAACATCTAGCAAGTCCTTGTATACTTACCCTAGCCCTGGAAAGGTATCTCATATTTTTTTAAGTTTAGATCCACCTACTTCAGTATTAATATAATGAGGTGAACCATCTTGATTCATTAAGGATTTTGGAGTATAAACAAAAGAACCATCTTTTGTCAACTCTATTGCTTTAGCATCAGATACTCTTTTGGGTTTAAAACCATTCTCTAATGACTCAGCTATTTTAGTCTCTCGATTTTTTCTTCTGGTTTTAGGTGTAACTTGAATGACTGTTTTCATTGACTTACCTCAACTCCTCTTGTTCTACTCCAATCTATTCTTTTGGCAATATAAGTATCACCAACTAAAGTTAATGTATAATCATCTCGATTAGCTAGATAATCTAGCATCTCATCCATAGAGATTTTCTTATCTGATAAGGCTTGATAAAGCAATTCAGGAGCATCAAATAGTGGGTGAAAACCTAAGTAAGTGTAGGTGTAGGTGTTTGTCATTTGTTTTCCTTTGTTTGTGTTGTTATTATAAGTATCGACCATTTGCAACATAACTTTAGGATTAAATACCAAAAAAATCATCTTGACAAGTTTGACACATGCCAGAGATGGTATATTCCTTTTCTGAAAGCTCATCTCGAAAAGTTAAATTCTCAGATTCACAGGTAACACATTTGCTAGATTCTATCTTAGCAGTTCTCTTAAACATATGATTCAATAATTCTTCAATTGGTTGTGATTTGGATGTTGGTTGAAACTTCATTGTTGTTACTCCATTTCATTTGCTTGTTATTATATATTATCGACTTACCCTCTTATAACTTTAGCTCTTTTTTTCTTTTTTTGTGTTTTTTTTGGAAAATTTTTAAAGTCTTTTTTCCTTGAACTTCTCAGGATCTTTGCCAATGAAAGGCAAACTCCATGCCACATCGAGAAATGTTCCCGATGTGGCTATTAGATTAAAAGTGTTGGTCAGTATAAACCACTAGTAGAATTACTATGCTTGTTAAGATACACCACCCTAAAATGACCATTAAAATTCACCTCCGAAGTGTCCAAAGTCCTCATCTGTTCCAAAACCTGCGGAAGCTAATGCCCAACCATCATCAAAGGAATCATTCGGAAAGCTATTAGATTCTGCATCCCAATTACCATCAAACCATCCTTGAGTCTCACACCTTACAAGCTGTTCTATTTCTTCAAAAACTCTACCAAGTAGGAAAGTAAAAATATTATCATGATTAGACAACATATGAATATCAGATTCAAATCCTAGATTTGTATCATTCTTTAGTAACTTTATTAATTCCCAATTTGCACTTGGAACTAACCTATCAATAGTTTCATGGATAAATCTTTCATGATCCCATGTTGTTAAATCATCTTCACTCATACCATTAATTTCATCTTTAATGTCAGAAATTGCACTGTCTGCTAAATCACGGATTAAATCACTCATTTTTGTTTACCTTTCCCTTTGTTTGATGGTGGTATTATAACATATTGACCCCATTATGTCCAGTAAAAAGGCAAAAAAAAAGACCCTTTTTTTCTGAAAATACTCTTTTTTTTTAGGCTTGTCTTTTGTCGGAGGGATTGCCAAACTATTATTATGTTAGGCAATAGGGGCAAGATGTCGAGCAATTAATGCCCAACATCCTGAATCATAAAGTGTGCCAACTTACCGAAAACTTTCCCGTAAGGTTGCCATAACCTCAATCCATCCATAAAGGTCAAGTAATTTTGTTGTTTGGTTTCTAATGCTCATATACTGGTCATGATCTATGCCAAGTTCCTTGAGTGCATCAAAAATTCTGAATGTAGATTCCTCCAGTTGATAAAGTCCAGCATCATTTTTTAAGTCTTCAAACAATAAGACAAACATAGCCCAAATTTCATGTCGCTCAGTTTTTGATAATATATTTGTCCAAGTGGCAGAGCCAATTCTATTAGATGCTTTTCCACCTTGATATGTATCACCGTTGACCATACCATCCAATTTTACTTGATAGGCTTTGACTGAAATATCAAAAGGAATTTCTATGTTGGATATAGCAGACCATAGGGCTTGCTTTAATATTTCCCTATTTTGTCCTGCTAGTGGTTGATTTTTCATTAATCGCTCATTTTTTCTCTGGGTAATTGGTGTAACTATGCTCATGATTTTCTCCTAGTGTAAGGTGTAAATTATTTGGTCTGAATCGCTACCTTTGTCATTATACCAGTTTGGATTATCTGGTGTAGGATCTACATATTTTTGGTTTTCCTGTTCCTTTGCTAGATTGTCATAATAAATGTTTTCGGATACTTCCCAAAATCCATTTATTATATCTTCAATAATTGTGCCTTTAATTGGTTGATCTGTTTTATTCCATGTTATAATCATTTTACTTCCCCCTTATCGGTAAAGGTCTTGATTTTTTACCCAAGACCTGATTATAGTTTCATTAGTTACTTTGCCAGTTTGAATAGCATCTAAAAATTCGGTTGTGTCAACACTGGAAAGAACATCATCCCAAGCACCAAAAACATTTCCATTTCCATCTTCAATCTCATACATGCCATTTTCTCTGTCTTGCTTGGTGATTAAAAAATAAGTTGTGTTGGTTAATTGGTTGGAATCGAGCTTGACTACTTGACCTAAAAAGTGGTTCATTAGTTTTTCCCCTTTGTTTGATGGTGGTATTATACCACAATGACACCACTATGTCAACCAAAAAGGCACATTATCTCAAAAAAAAGTGCTTTTTTTTTAACCCCTTTTTTCTGAGAAACTGCCATTTTGACATATGCTCTTGGTTGGCACAGGCATTGCCAATGTATTCACATTGATGCAATAGGGGCAAAGTGGCGAGATATTCCACCTCGCCTGTTGTTTACCATGTTCTTATTACATCACCAATAGTGAACCATCCTGGTCTGTTTGTTACCTGTCTAGTTAAGAATAAGTAACTAGTGCCAAGCGGTTTAAGTATGTCTTGGTGGGTTTGGTCATAACCATCACCACCTTTAGAGTCAAGCAATACATCAGCACAAATGGTTTTACTGTCAGCTTTAAAATAATTCAGGTTGAAATGTTTGCATTGGCTATGGTCAATATATACTTGTTTTCCTACCATGTTATTTAACCTCGACTTTTTTTAATGGGTTATAATCAACTGTAACTTTTTTCTGTTCATGCCAGATGCCCCCACAAGTGAGAGCATCGACTACTATATGACCACCATACATGCCATTTTTATACTTTGGCTCACTAATGACATGATAATATTTTTTTGTGTTGGGGTTGTAATGGGTTGGGTTCATCAACTGAAAATTTGGATCTATTTTTAAAGTTATCATTGTATTATCCTATTGGGGCATTACCATCTTGACAGTTGCAACATGGAAAAGACCAGATTCATCTGTTCCAAATTGTTGTTGTTTAACTCTAGCACCTGCAATTATATTTGTGTTTAAGTGCTTTGCAAATTTTTGTCTTGCATCAAATTGTGCTTTGCTGATTGCCATACTTAAACTTCTAGACTTAGCTTGGACAATAATTTCTAATTCTCCATTGCTATTTGTGGTTACTTGATAAGTTGGGTTTAATTCTGGTTGAATATTTACAGATTTGGTGGAGCATCCAGTTATTGCTAAGAAAACAATTGCTAATGCACCAAACAGTAAAAAAACTATTACGGTTGCTATTCCATCTAAAATTTCTGCTACTAAGTTTCGGTTGTTCATGGTTAATTCCTTTTCTTTTGGTTGATGGTGGTATTATACCTTAATGGTGTCATTATGTCAAGCCCTAAATCAACTTTTTTTCGCTTTGGAGTGATTTTTTTTTGGAGCTTAACCTTATCCCAAAAAGTCAATGTGGATGAGTTAATATTGTACTTTTGGAGAATGTTAACTTGATATGCTTCATTGTTTGACATGACTATATAGTACCATATTGACCCCATTATGTCAAGGCAAAGGGTGTTTTTTTTAACCCCTTTTTTCTGAGAAAATCACCTCTGGTAAAATGGTGTCTTTCCTCGAATGCTTTGAGAATGTGTATTTCTCATTCTCAATAGGGGCAATTATGCGAGATAAGGGAGAAATGCCACCTGTTAGGATGGCATTATTAGGTGGTGGGAAAACCTTTCACTTATTGGTCAAATCATTTCTTGCATCATTAAAAGACTCAATTTTTAGGTTTTCTAATATAGATATAGAACTTTTGATATTGGATCTTATGGTTTCAACTTCATGTGTTGACCATTCCATATCTGACCAGTTAAGTTTATTATGTAACTCTATGTTGTTTTCAGCATGAGTGTATAGCTTCTCTAGGTCATACTTAAAAAATCTAAATTGTTTATCTATCATAGATAACATTTGTTGTAGTCTAAAGATTCTTGATTTAACATTTTCCATAGCTATTCCCTTTTAATTGAAGTGGTCTACCTGTTGTGGGCTTTTGTTGGTTAATCCATCAATCACTAACAAGTAATCAAGGTTAGTACTAGGCTTGGACAAACAATAAGCCTTGTATAGTTTATCAATGGCTTGCTCTATCAATTCATGTTGAATGAGTCCACTATTTTCCTTATAGTCTATGTAAAGCTCACCTAGTTGTTGAATAATGTTAGCAACTTCCTGATTAGCCCAACCTATTCTTACTTTTTCTTTAATAGTCATTGTTTTCCTCATTCCAGTTAGGGTGAATAACAAACTTGGTTGTTTCAGTTCTAGTGAATTTCTTACCACTGATGACTGAAGTTGCAATTGTATATGCTTCCTGCCATGTAGTAATGTTCCAAAAGTGGTATCTAGTACTACTTCTATCTGTCCATACTTGGAACATATTATCAAATTCATGTTTCCATATTTCAAAGGTTCCACCCCATTCATCTCCCATATAATGCATGTATGGGTTTGATCCAGTGGAAACCTTAGTATAACATGCTTCAGTTGCATTATGGCTAAAGCTCTCATGGCTTCTTTCATCAATTGAATCTGGTGTGTTCATTTGGTCAATGCTTTGGATGGTTGTCATAATTGAATCCTTTCCTTTGTTGGTTATGGTCTAAGTATACCATAGTGGTGTCATAAAGTCAAATAAAAAGGTAAAAAAGTAGGTGGGTTGGTGTTTTTTTTAGCAGGGTGATTTGGGCTTGGGAATGTTTTGATTCCTGAAGGTATCACTCATAATGTGTCTGAGAACCTTGCTATGCTGTGAAAATTGAAATCAAATGTGGATTTTCAGGAATCAAAATTTTCCCAAAAAACGCCATTAGGGTAAATTTATCCTCAGTGGATCTGCCAAAGTGCAAATAATTCCTGACAAGTCCTGGTTATTTATTTTTGAGTAGTTTTTTGAGTGGATCTGTTGAGTTATTTTGTTCAATTGTTTTGGCAAAGGAGTTAAAATCTTGTAAGAATGATGTAAGAATATCATCAGGGATCTTAAACCATTCACCGCTAGTATTGAATTTGACAAAGTAGGAGTGTAGTTTTCCCTCTATAGATTCGGCATGGAAAGTTCTATATTTAAAAACTACTTCAAGAGGTACAGGGGAAGCGGTTTGTAGGGTTTCGAGTCTTTTTTTGATGTTATTGGTTATGCCGATTTTATAGAAGGTTCCATCATTAACCATTCTGATAAAGTAGATATATTTGAGGGTAGGTTTTTTTTCGGCATTAACATCATAGGATCTAGCTTGTGGAGGAGTGCAGAAGTCATCATAGAATTCATCTTCAAATTCTCTCCATTTAACTAATTCATCAATAGAGAATTTTTTGCATTGTATTTTAGAAACATTATAGACAGTAAAATCTCTGATAGCCTGTTGATAACCTTCAGTATAGGCATGTCTATATCTTTCTTCTTCATTTTCAAGAATTCTTTCATGATTAGCCATTATCATCTCCATTATCAGAAGTGAATTCTAAGATAAGGTTTTTAAAATATTCCCCTAAGATATTATTAGAACCAATTTCCATTAGTTTTTTGACTGCTTGTTCTTCAATCATTTCAATAACATCAATATTATTAAAGTCATAATTGTTATAAATAGGTGGCATATGGTTATTGACATACCATCTAACTATTTCGCTGATTTCTTGTGCGGAATAGGTAATGTGAACTGTAAATTCTTTGGTTTTTTTAGAGGTTTGCATCATAAAAAAAAGGGCAACAGATTACATTGCCCTTCCTGGTTTTGATTATTTTAAGTGACTTCATATTCTTTAGGGTCTATTTCTATTTCGCTACCCTGTTCTTTAAAGAATAATTGTCTTAGTCCATCTTTTCGCCTATTGTTTCTTCGATTCATAGCGGAGTAATAATCATCATCTGAATTAACTAGGAATTGTAATTCTTGATGTTCAATAAACTCATATATTCGATCAGGATGTGTACAAAATCCCATCCAGGTCATAACATCAATGCCAAAACCTAATTGTATGGTTGAGATTCTAGAAGCAAGACCAAGTAGATAACCAGTATTGCCATTGAATACCCCACCTCCACTGTTACCGAATATGGAGGGAGCATTGTACATCATATACTCTTTTTGCTCAATAATTTCTCTGAGGTATGTGAGAGTACCATTAGAAGCAAAAGGATCATGTAACAATGAACAACCACTAACCCAAACAGGATCAAACAGTTGTAAGTTTTCTATTTCTTTTTGTGGTATGATTTCAGCAACATATGGCATAGGATTAGTGTTATGTAATCTTACAGCACTAAGGTCATGATTTTTGTCATATGCGATAACTGTTGCTTGAGTTGAATTAGCAGATGAAATTTTAGAACCACTATAGTCAAAAACTTCAATACTACATTCTTCTATAAAGTCTTTTTTAACATCTTTTTTTATGACAGCATCCCATTCATTTCTAATTTTAACACAATCAGAAATGACATGTTCGCAAGTAAGAGCAATGTTTATATATTGTTCTTCATTTTTTGGATCAGGTTGGCTATATACAAGTACCCCACTACCTCCTGATTTTTCTGCTCTGACTCTTGTAACAGGATATAAAATTTGTTTGTGAAGTTGAGTTTGGTTAAGCATTAATCTTCTCCTTTGAATACTATTCTCAATTTTCTAACTCACTTTCTAATCTATCTATTTTATTTTCTAATTCTTCTATTTTATCTTCTAAAGGATATGTCAAAAAGTGAAAAACTCTATGAAATATCCAACCTCGCAAAAATTTGTTTTGTCGAGTTCTTTTGGCAAACCTAGAACCATCGAAGCAGTTATTAGCAAAGAACATAGATCTTTCTACTAATACATCCTTTAATGAAAGATCTGGAATTTGTGATAATGAACCTGATCCAACAATTCCATCAACTTCTAATACTGTACTGTTTTTCTTAGTGTTGACTGCCTGTTGCAATATTTTACCAGCATTTCTTCTACCCATGTTTACAACCATGTCAAAATAAATATGCTTTAAGTTATCTGGTATTCTATCGACTTTGGCAGGAATCCAAAAATCTTTCTTATAACATTCTTTTGCATCTTCCACTGTCATGTTTTTTACTTCTTCAACAGTGGCTTTTCTGCCTAAGAATTCAGAATAACTTTGTTGAGTTACTCCATGATTTGTTGCCCCACCTTTATCATCAGGATCATGTACAAATCCACCCTCTGCTTCTAATACTTCTTCTATAATTTCATCAAATTGTGTTTTCATCTATCCCCCTCTGCTATCTTCCATAAGTGATGTAATCCATAATCCAAACTTTTTATATAAAGGTCTTGAAAAAAGAAACAATAGATCACTAATAAAGTTTACTATCTGACCTAATGTCCATCCAAGAATCTTTCCTAAAATTTCCATAAAGTATCTATACCCCAATTTAATTCGCAACTAATTTAATTATTTGTATAATTGCTAAAAATATTCCTGGGATAGCTATAAGACCAACTCCAAACTTTCCATACATTTTAATTTGTACTTTAAGGGATTCTAGTTCTAACTGGACATGGTGTAGGTGATTATCTTTCATTTCACCAAGACTTCCTTCTAGTAAATCCAATCTTTTATTGGTTCTATTAAAATTCTCTAAAACTAATGCCCTATAGCTATCCCAATCCTGTGGCTCTGTTTCTTTTGACATACAAAAAAATCCCCCGAATCTGGTATAATTTATTATTCTACACCAGATCCAGGGGATTTGTCAAGATTAAAATTAGGTGACTGTAATCCTAGTAGCAGTCCAACCTTTATGGTGAGTTCTCTCACCTCGACCAACTTTTGCTAGATGTGATTTATCTAGTTTATTCTTCCTTCGCTTGTTGATTGAATCAACAAATGCTGATAAGTTTGTTACAAAAAATGTTCGCTTACCTTTAGGGTCAGTTACAACCCATGTTGAATCTTTTCCAGTGTTAGTATAAACACCCACATAGCCATTCTTAATTTTTGGATTTAAAATTGTTTTCATCTTACTATAATGCTCCTGTTATTTTCTTTTTCAATTTTTATTAAATTATCACAACTCACCTCTAGTTCTGGCTTATGTGAAACTAAAATTATTTGCAAGTTCATCCTTTCTGAAAGGGATTGGATGAAACTAGATGCTTGTTCTAAATAATTCCTACTTAGAAACTTTAGAGATTCATCGAGTATAAGTATTCTCTCTGAATTTTTTAAATAAATAAATATTATTTTCAATACTAAAGATATAATGTCATTTACACCACCACCACAAGACTTTTGCGGATCGACTTCTAAACCATTTTCGACTACTGTAATATCTACAGCAGGTTCATTTCGGTAAGAATAAAGACTTATTTCAAACCTTATATCTTTCTCAAATATGCTTGTTAGTGCTTCTGTAACAAGATTAGTGAATAAACTGCATACATCCTCTCTATAATTGGCAGAGACTTGTAATAAAAAAACTTTCAACTCACTTAAGGTTGAATTTTCTTGAATTAATTGTTCTTTTTTTTCTTTATCTCTTAAAATATTCCTTTCATATTCTTCTTTAAGAATAATGTTTTTATTGATTAGATTTGTAAGTTCTATTATTTTTTCCATATAGCAGTATTGGGCAGTTTTTTTACATCTTCTAATTTAATTAGAGACAACAAATCTTGCTTGCCTTTTCTAGTGTAGGCAGAGTAAAGTGCTTTTCTAGGACTTCTTACTTCCCTGTCTAAATCAATATGTGCTTCACACCAATCTGCTAACTCTTTTCTAAAGGCTAATACAAATGAACTTTCAGTTTCAAAAGCAATAAAATCTGATAAACCATACAGCCAACCTAATTTGCCACTAACATTTTTAAACTCTACCCATATTAGTTGATCTTGGTAAAAAGCATCCCTTCTGCTTACTTTTTTTCTTGCTTTTACATCAACCATAGCTTTCATCTTTCCATCTTCTTCTTCGGAAGTTAAATGGAAATCAACATGGTCAAACTGCTCTGATTTAGTTGCAGGTTCAACAGAAAACCCTCTTAATTTGGCTAGTCGAGAAAATTCCACTTCAGCATCTAAACCATATTGGTAACTTTCTTCATACATAATTTTCTCCAATAAAAAAGCCCCAACTTAATGGGGCTTTATTCTGGCATTGTGGAAATCTTTAACTAAATGAAAGAGAAGTGTCTGCTTTCTGCATTAATCCAGAGACATCATTTGTTGAACTAAGTGCAGGGTTGACTGTTCCACCTTCATCACTTTCATATATTTTTGTAAGTTTTTCTATAATCTCATCCCTAGTAAGGACTTTATAATAATCTTCTAAATTAACTGCATCTTCAACAGTTGATTTTTCTTCATCAGTTAGAGGTGATGCTTGCCTACCTGCTTGTAATTCATATCTTTGAATACCTGGCTTGTCTGCATGATACATACAAAGAAGATCATAACCATTTTCATCATCTGTTGGATCACCCATAGAGAATTGAGGATTACCACCAACTCCTGCCAAAAGTAGGACTTTCTCAAAGGCAGTTTTCTTAAAGGAAACTATCTCAATACAATCTGCTGTAGTTGAGCCATTTTGTTTAGACCGATTAATGGCATTAACAGATGCAGAAAAAGATGCTCTTTGAATTTTTGCATCCTTACCCCAACTTTCTGGAGGTAAAGGAAAAGAAACAAAAGGTAATTCACTATGAGTCTTACCTTCTAGTTGAGCTTCATATACTTCATCTAGAGGGCATTCATTCATGTCAATTTTCACTTCTGGTGCAAGATAGTCATAGTTTATACAAGGAATAGGGGTAATTATTTTTGTTCCATCAGCTTTAGTTACATTTACAAAATGTAAATATCTGCGAACAAAATCTCCAAAGGGTCGAACTGGAATACCCAAAGAACCTGCATCTTTCCAGTTAAAGAAATTAGCAGATGATAGGCTAGTATTGTTTTCAGGTTGGGGTCGCATTTCAGTTAATTTCATAATTTTTAATCTCCATTTAATTGTTTTAATTGTTTTTAGTTAACAAGTCAATTGCTTGTTGTTTATAGTTATCGACTTCTACCGATAGAACTTTAATATTATTTTAAATCTGTTTATAATATTGGTGAGGGTTTTAAGAAACCCTCGAAAAATGTCATCACTACCTTTAGGGTAACTTTGACCATAAGGAAGGTGGGAGTTTAACCCCACCTTTGGCAACCAAACATCATAACAGTTAAGCTAATAGGAGTATCGAGACAGATACTGAATCTTATCAGAGTCTTTTTTGTCTCACTTATATAATGACTGTTTTTTGTAATTAATTTTTCTTAAATTTCTAAGTTTTTGATGATTTTCTCTGCAGTTTTTTCACCAAGTCCAGGTATAGCAAGAATTTTATCCTTTAAAGATAATTCCCAAGTTTTATCCCTATCTGAATCTCTTAATTGGTCATCTCCATCTAATTGTTCATCAAGAGGTTCTCTTTCATCTGGAGTAGAAGTAGAAGTATTAGCTCCTAAATCTGCAAAGGGATTGGTTTCTTGAGCAGATAGTGCATCAGCTTTAATTTCATTCCATTCAGTTTTCTCTAATTCTTCTAAACCTACAGGAATTCCTTGCTTGATTGCAATTTTTAAAGGAATGTTTCCCCATCTTACAGGTGGAAGTCCATATCTTTCTTTGCGAACCCAATTAGGTGTTAAAACACCTTGAGCTAGTGCTTCTTTGTCCAATTCCCATTGTTCTGATTCATTTAATTCTCTATCTAATCCCCAATCTAAATAAATATCCTTATATCCAAAACCACCTTTGTGTCCTATTAGTGGATTTGGTTGACTCCAGATTAATTCAGAATTAAAATGATAAGCAAAAGTTGTTAATTGTGGCAATAAAGCATCTCTTTCAAATTGTTCTTGTTGTTGTTCAGAGTTTAATTTACCTGTATTTGGAGTTACCATACCTAATACAAGTGGTTGCATATTGTAAACAGACATAATCTGCTCAAGCATCCACTGAGAATATTGTTTAAAGCTCATTTCGCTAGGTTGTAATCCAATTCTCTCTACTTTTACTCCACCTTCTCCCTCTCCAGTACTAATGAGAATAGGTCTGTGTGGTTTCCCTCTTAAGTTACTATCCCAGTATTCTTGATACTCTTGAAGTCTGTCAATAGAAACATTATTAAACATAACTGCAAGTCTGGGAGTTGCATCATTTCCAAACAAATCTGCATTATAATTCTCCACTTTTACTGAATTAACTATTGTTTTAGCTAAAGTTTCTATTTTGGAAGTTCCATATGGAGTTCCAGATCTTGGATTCATAACAAGATATATAATTTCATCAATTCCATACCACAACCCTGTTGGATCTTGTTCTACTCTTTCAAAATAAGATTTTTGATAATCAGAAAAGTTTCCAGACTTATCTGTATTTAACATAAAATCTGATCCTTGACAGGCATACATTTCTGCTGGTCTTCCATTCTCATCTCTTACTATTTCTATAGCACCAGCATCATATATTAGTAAATCTCTATCTATTTTTTGCCTAATACTTCCAAAAGATTCTCTTGAGGAATTAGGATTGATAAGAAATTCTGCAACTTCCTCAGAGTGTTTCATTTGTTCATCTGTAGCAACTCCTTTGTCAGTTACTGATTCAATTGGAATGATTTTTGGTGGAATCATAGACAGTCTTGTTACAATCTTATCTACACATGCTCTAACCCAAGTATTTTTTTCATAAACCAATCTCATTTCATCAAAGGTTATTCTATCTACAGTCTCTCTTTGCATTTCATACTCTCTGCGAGTACCTAAAGTGCTTTTTCTCTTTCTTGGTCTTATTCCCTCTTTAGTTTCCCTTACATTTTTTGGATTCATAAGAGAAAGCAAAGGGTCACTTTTATTAAAAGAAATCATTTGTTGCCCTCCTATTCTGTTGTTCTAACTGCTGTTATTCTATCATTAATAAATGCTGAGAAAAAACTAATCAGCAATAAGTTCAATGAAGATAAGTATTGGTTATTATATGCTTTTACCATTGCAAAAATCAAGGATAAAAGAAAACATGATGCTGTTATTATTTTTAAAATTAAATCCCAATTAAAATTACTCAATTTTCTTGTCCAATTCCAAATATCCAATGTATCCTCCCCCTGTTGGCTTTGCTTCCATTTTTATTGTATAAACCACACCTGATATTGCTTGAAGTAAATCATGAGATCCACCTAAAGGATGATCATATCTATCTTCAAATCTTTCTAATTGTCTCATTTCAACTTCTGGTAAATTGACCATACCATCAGGTGTCTTAATATAAAGAGGATATAATTGTAATCTTTTTGCATACAAAGCTCTAATCATTTCATCAAAAGGCTCAGGTGTTTTATCAATTGATAATACTTTGGAACTTATATTTATTTGTTTCATTGCTTGGATGAAATCAGCACTTTGGTATCCATCTAAGGTGACACTTACAATAGGGAAACCTTTTGATATAACATCAAAAATCAATTTTCTTATTGTGATAAGTTGTATGGGATTATCTCTATATCCTTTAAAAGATGCCAATAAGTCAAATTTAATAAATGGTTCTTTTATTTTCTTCACTCTCCCTTGAATGTCTGTGATTTCTGTATCTTCCCATTTCCAAGCATGACCGATTGCTAACCCTAATCTATCTCTAGTCAATCCTATATCTACATGACAATATCTTTTTAAACCATCTTTTGTGTGAAAAGTGGGTGTAAATAAAGTTTCTGTAAGATTTCCATCTGGTTGGATTTTTGGTGGTGTTATAATAGGGTGTTTGTAATCTTGTAATTTCTCAAAAGCTAAATCTATATAATCTTTATTGTGTATAGCTGGTTGTACAGCATCAATAGGATTTGCTCCAAAATCTCTAGTGGCATTTGCAGGATTTCTTCTAAATTCATCAAAATAGGTATCAATAGTTTGACTATCTCTCATCCTCCAGGTTGGAGCTTGAATAACTAGAGACTTTTCATAAATAAAAAACCTTATGTCATAATCATAAGTTTCCTTTAGAAAATCTTCATTAAAGTCCTTTTTTTCATCATCAGTTTCGAGACTAAAAAGATCTTCTTTAAAATTTTGGTTCATTATAATTTCTTAATCCAATCAAAAAACCTAACAAATAAAGACTTCTCAATTTCTACTTTTTGTAAAGATTGATCAGTAGTTGTTGTTTTTATTGCATCTGTAACTAATTTTACTTTAGGAGGAAATTCTTCATCTTTAGTTTCTGAATTAAATAGTTTTTGTTCATCTAATTGTATTGAATCTTCAACTTGTAATGATAATGTTTTTTCTTCTTTTTTACTATAACTTACCATTACTTTTTCAATTTGCTCATCAGTTAATCCACTTAAGTGACTTTTAATGTCAAATCCAAAATTTCCATTTAATTCTTCTAAAAAATCTCCTGTATCCTTTCCTAATTCTTTAGCTAATTTATATACTCTCATAGTAACTCCTTTACCAATAATAGTGATGGTCTTCTCTTTTGAGTTCACATCTTTTTGCATTAATTTCTCTTATAGTTAGCTTTTCTTTGCTGAAGAAAACATATTCCTCTGTTATTTTATAAACATTATAGTCAAACTTTTTTATATGAGATCTAACATTTTCAATTAACTTATCTAAATTACAATTTGTAGTGTCCATATTTTTCCAATTGTTGCTCATTAAAGGCTTTTCTTTCTTCTATTTTTTCTTTTTTATCTTCAACTAAATGTTCTTTGTGTTCTACAGCAATATCTGAAGCTAATGCTGTGACTCTACCTATTTTTAAAAGCATTGCAAAAACAGAAACTGCACTTGTTCCACCTATGGCATAAACTAAATTTTCTCCAATTCCTTCAAATTCACTTACAACTGGTAATATCATTGCAACCCATCCACCAATTCCAGCTACTCCATGCCATTCTGATTTATGGTGTTTGTCAATTTTTTCTTCTAGGTATTTTTGATTTTCATCTATTAGGCAACTCATAAGAATCTTCCCAAAATTTAGACTTTTTGCCATTTGAAGCAATATCTCTCATTTGTCTTACTGCAAATGATTCTGTTGATTTTGGACTTGTAATTACTATAATTTTATAATGATTTGGAAATCTTGTCTTGCAAGATCCTAAAAGTGAACTATAAATGTCGAATGCTTTAGATTTGTTCATGTTATCTACAAACCAATCAGCTTCATCTAATATTCCCTGTTTTGTGTTGTATCCTAGCCATGCTTCCGATTTAGAATGACCACAAACACCAACTACATTTTTAGGAAATAAAATTCTATCTTTAGTGTCTTGATAAAACCCAACACTATTTCCTTCGATAGATAAGTCAATCGCTCGATCAACTTCATGAAAACAATTGCTATTTTTTAATTTTTCTTTAAAGTCTGTAAAAACAACATCTCTTGCTTGTATTTGGTTTGTTGCCATATTTAGGAAATAAATATTTGTACCTGTTGCAAGTCCACTATATTTTTGTGGGTTTTTCAACATACATGTTTGCCAAATACCTCTACACTGGTAAATCGAACTGTTAAAACTTTTTCCTGAACCTTTCCCTAATATTAACCATGCTTCCCTTATTTCAGGATTATCTACATGTTTAAGTAGTTGCATATTGGCTTGAGAGATGTCTTCAGACAAATCCATGTAACTAGAAGATGTTATAAATTCTTCCATTCCTACATTTTTACTTTCATATTCTCCATCTTCAGTAACAAGAGACATTCTTCTCTTTAGTTCTTCAGCAAAATTATTCAATAAATCATTAGAATTAGAATTCATCACTCCTTCCTTATACAAAATATTTTTTTATCCATATAGGATAAGGTTTCTATAACATAATCTTTTATTTTTTGTGTGCCTATTTTCTTTTTAATTTTTTTTACTTTAGTGATTATCTTCACTAATTCAATATCATTAGTTTTTACTTCATTACCAGAAGAAAGAAGTTTGTATATATCCTTTAAGTCATCATCTCTAGAATAAAGATAAAAAGATTGAGTATTGTTTTCTATAAATTCTATTTGCTTTTGTTGTTTTCTTCTTTTTATTCTTATTTCTTTTTCTTTTTTTCTAGCAATATAATCATCTTGTTTATGGTAATCAGCTTCTATTTCTTGATAAAAGCTGTAATCTTCTTCTTTCATTTTGTAAATTTTTGAATCTCCTCTGCTATATTAACTTTTTCAGAATCAGGAATGTTTGAATCTAAAATAACTCCTATTATTTTTTCAACCATCATTTGAACATCTGTTACATCAACTAAAACTTTCAATTCAGCTTCTAGTTTTATTAAATCTTGTATAGTGTCTGTTATTTGTTGTATGATTTTTTGTGATGCTCTAATGTCTTTAGCTTCAGGATAATCTCCATGTTGTACAACTGAGAATTGTAAGTATGTTCTTAATAATGCTAATTCACCTCTAAGGTCATGCATTTTTGGATTTTCATACTCATCTATCCATACAGAAAAAAGTTCAGAGTCTTGTTCTATTTTCGGAACAAATCCAGTTTTAGTTTTGGCAGGAACAAATTTGCCCTTTTCTACATATTCTTCAATAAAATATTCTTGTTTTTCTTCATCAGTTGCATTTGCCATAGTTAAATCTGTTGTCTCCTTATTTTTATATTTCCAAGATCCTACACTTGCTTTTCTATTAGAATGAGATTTGCAAGATTCATATCTTCTTCCAGTGTTGACATTTCTACCTGTTTCTGGGTCTATTACCCAAATATAAGGTTTATCTTTTTGACACCTCTTTCTTTCAGTTTTACAAAAAGGACAAATTGTTTCTTCTTGTTTTTTACCAAAATAGTGTTCACATTCTTCACATCTTGTTTTTAAAGTTCCGCATTTTGGTGCTTCTTGCATTAAAAATCCTGTTTTTAGGTAACATCAAAGGGTCTAAATTATAAGAATTTGATCTAGGTTTCCATATAAGCTCTATTCCTTTCCATAACTTATAATCTTCCAACTTTAATATGTTATTATATTTATTAAAATAATTCATAGCATCTTTTATATGAATGGCATAATTATCTGCCACTCCTGGGTTTAAGTTCTTTTGAAAGTTAAAACTTACAATCAAATAGGATCTACATTTATGCTTTGAAAAGTATTGTAGTGTGTCTATTTGATGTTGTTTGATTTGACTTTTAGATATTTTGTTTCCATTTCTATATTTTAATTCTAATGGAACAAAAGATTCATCAAAAAACCAAAAATCACAAGGTAAATCACCTTTTGCATATTTTGGCTTGTTTGGTCTAAACCAGTAAAAATCTCCACCTTTTTTTCTTATTCTGTTTTGATAATGCAATAAAGTTGCTTCAAAACATTTTTCATGTGAGTTCATTATAACTTATTTGCTTTATGAATTCAATCTTATTTAGTTGACATCCATAAAGACATTCCCTCCCTGCGAACATAAAATAATTCATTTATTGTATCTGGGCAATATATTTCTCCCTCATAATCTTCTTCTTTATGGTGGTGTCTTTTAACACTACTAGCACTTTCTCTATGTATGCTAATTCTCCATAAGATATTTTTTGTTTCAATATAATTGCCTGAACTTAATAGCTTTGTTTTCTTCCCTCTTTCATCTTTTGATATTACATTACTTCTTCTGCCAAAAAAAGCTAACATTGTTTGGTAATCTTTTGCTAAATCTTCTGATACTCCACAAAAAATTCCAATATTGTTACTTTCTTTATTGTTCCATCCATCCCCTAATAAAGCACCATCTAAAAATATTTCCAATAGATCTTTGGAATACTCAAACAATTTATTTAATCTTCTTTCTATTTTTGTTCTACCAATAAGATCACTAACAAATTTGTGCAATTCTCTATCATAAATGTTAAAGTGCCATATTTTAGATAATCCTCTATCTGTTCTGTCATATTCATATTTTTTCCACCTATCATTGAAAACTTTATTCATCATTTCATCTATAATAGGAATGTTGTTTTCTTTGCATTGGGTAATTGATATTACAGGATCTTTTTTTGCTATTGATCCATCAGTAGCAACCAATCCTAACCAATAAAAAAAATCCATTGTATTATAAGTCCATTTGCCTATTGTTAAAGTTTCATTGTGTTTTCTTTTTACAAGATCAATTCTATGGTCAAATATCAATGGTTTTCTATAACTTTCAGAATATTTTAAATTAGTACAATCTTTTGCTAAAGAATCTATAACATTAGCTTCTTCAGAAGAATATTCCTCATTACTTTTTGTAATTTCATGTTTCATTGGTCTAGCAAACAAATAACTATTGCTAATAAACTTAGGACTTTTCATATACCTTGTTTCAAACCAATGAATTTTCCCTTTATAATCATCTGAAACCATTATTTCTACATCTTCCCATTCAATAATGTTAGTATCAGAATATCTAGTAAGTATTTTGTCTCCATCCTCTAAAGATTCTATTGGTTTAAATCCTTCTTTAGATAAAACTTCTGTGCCTGGAAGGTACATGGAGGTATGTCCATTGTCTTTAAATTCTTCTTCTGAAAGTGGTTTGGGTTTTCTACCTTGCCAATTTTCAAAAAAAGCCATTTGATTCACCTAATTTGTTTATATTTTCATGGTCATTTAAGATAATAGAGCAAAAAGTTTTCAATCTTTTAAAATCTGAGTCATTATCTATATTTCCTATCCATAAGGATTTCTTGTTTGTTTTTTTTATAAATCCTCTGAAAGCTAAAGAAGTTTTTTGATTTTTCCATGTATCTGTTGCAATATAAAAATCACACCTTTTTTTAATTTTTTTTAAGGTAATTTGAGGATTGGAATCAATAAATAGATTATTATTTTTTTCTAAAATGGAATAAATAAGTACTTCAAGTGAAGAATTGTTCTTTTTTATTTTTAAACAAACTTTAAAATTAGTATTTATCATATTAAGAAATTTTTCAATTTGTCTATCTCCATTCCATTTTACTTTTTTATATTTTCTTTCATCACTTAAAGGTTCAGGATTTTTATTGTTTATTACAACATTGTAAACAAACTCTAATTGGTCAGAATTTACATTACTAACATCCATTCCTTTTTCTTTTAGATAATTTATTTTTCTTAATGATCTATTACTCATTCCAAACCTCCCTTTTAGGTTATATATAACTATATATGACTTTTTTTAACAAAAAATTTTTCTTAAATTTTAAAAAAAGTTTTTTGAAAATTTATCATAACTGAGAGTTTCTTTATTCTGATAAGCATCACAGATGGTTTTAAACCCACACCATTTGCAATTTTCTTCTGAATAATTGGCCTCCAAATCTCTTTTTAGGAATTTGCTCTCAACTTCAAAACTTTTGTCATATAAATCTTTTATATTCTTTTCTGATCTAGTTATAGAAACATATTTATTTGCCCTTAAGAAATAAAGACCTACATATTCAGGAGTGAGTCCAAATTGCTTTCCAGCCCAATAGTACATATTGAGTTGGATATTGTCTTCTATGTCTTCTTCAGATAATACTTGTCGATTACTTTTCCAATCTATTAAGTAAATTTTATCTTCAAATTTCATTAGATAATCTACAAATCCACTGAACATAAGACCATCTTTTACTGGTATTCTAAAATATTTTTCTAACATTAAGTTTTCAGATCTGTTCCAACCTCTTTCCTCGAAATCTTTTTTCCAGTTATATAGGATTTTTAAACCACTCCAATAAAATCCTTCATCTCTAGGGGGTTTTATTTCTTTATTCTTTAAAAATAAATTACTATATTTTTCTGTATACATTGTCTTAACAACACCCCACTGATCAAACATGCTATGTTCTATAACTTCCTTAATAACCCAGTGAAGTAAGGTTCCAAATAGACCAAAATGGTTTTGTGGAACTTTTATAGGTTTTACAACATTTCCCCAATATGCCTTTAATGTGCATTCTTGGCAGTCTTTTATAGTTGTTGCTGATAATCTCATAGTTTCTCCATTATATTAAAAATTTTCTTGACTTTCTTACAAAAATAGATTATAATATATCCACTATAAAAAGTCAAGGAAAAAAAACTTTTTTTCCTAAAGTTCTATTGTAAATTATCGACTATTATGAATACAACTTAAACAAAAAGAGGAACCAACATGAAGTTAAGCGAAATGAAACCTATGAGTAATAAAAAAGAATCTAATTTTCCTAGTATATCACAAGCGTTATATGAAGATTATTATGATTTAGTTGAGAAAAAGTGTAATAAAATTTATTCTAATAAAACATATCTTGAAAAAGAGGACATTATGCATGAAGTAATTTATAAAAGTGTAGAGCAACATAAGAAGTTAGTTAAGACATCAAAAAATATTTCAGATCTTTCTGAAGATTTTATTATGAGGAAGTCTATTGATCGAGGTGTTTGGGATTTTGTTTATGAAGATGGTACAATTAAAGACAAACCTCATTTTAGGGTAGATGGTAAAAATTATTTGGCAAATGTAGTTGTTTTAGATGAACCTGCAAAAAAAGAAGGTAAGGGAATGGGAGAGCCTTTAAAGGATATAATCCCAGATGATGATTTAGATCACCCATTGGATAAATTAATATATGAAGAATATATTGATGTTTTGTTGGATTCTATTGATGATTTTGAAAATTCACCAAAACCAAAGGGTTTTCATAAAAAAAGAAAAGTGGATATAAAAAGGATTGCTAAGATGTTGTTAGCTGAAGCACCACCTAAAGAAATTAAAGTTGAATTAGGTGTTTCTGATTCTACAATAGCTAAAGTTAGAAGAAATATTTTGTTACCATTGGCTTTGATGGTAATAGATGACAAGATGTGGTATGAAAAATATTGGGATGTTTTGTCAAAGCAAGCAAAAAAGATTGTTTTTATGAAAAAAGGCATTGCTTTTTAAGTAAAAATAATTTAAAATTAACCCCAGGGTATATTCCTTATACTCTGGGGTTTTTTTTTGCTTGTTTTTTTTATTATGTTATGTTAAGATTAGAAAAATAATTTTCTAAGGAGGGAGTTATGGCAAGATGGCAAAAATTGGATAATGTTTCAAATCCATTGGGTAGTGTTTCGACTGATGGGTCAGGTAACTTAACATTACCACATACAGTAAGTACACCAACAACAATATCGACAAAATGGATTTTAACAGAGGATACAGATACTGTTTTTTTTAGATTTGATATAGAGAATGATGATGGCACAAATTCAAATGGAATGGAAGCAACATGTAATTTAGTTTCTATTTATGATGGTGAAAAGATAACTTTAGCGAGTGTTGCTAAAACAATACCTAATGGTACAAGAGATGAGATTCTAATACAGTTTTCACCCAATGTTCCTGGTGGAACAGTAGCCACTCAAGGAGATAGAATTCAATTGGGTATGGGAAATCCTAATTTTTTAGGTGAAAGAACTTTTGTAACTGTTCAATTTAAAAAATCTGGTGCAAATGTTGCAGGTGGAGATGTAGGGAAAGTTTATAAAGTTGAGTGCTATTTAAAGCAAGAAGGTTAAGGAGTAAATTATGTCATCTTTATTATTGGCAACCATTGCAGATAGACTTTCTCAAGTCTCAACAGACATAGATGAACTAGAACAGGTTAATAAAGATAATTTACAAAATATTTATTTAGACACAGGTGATATAAATGTAGCTAATGAGACATTGGAAAAACTTCTTGGAGGAGATGTTTCAAAATCTAATTTTGTTTATGGACTTAATTCCTTAGTTACAAGTTCTAATTCAAAATTAGATTCTTTAATCTCTGCCAATCATACTGATGTAGTGGCTGTCAATACATCTATTACAAGTTCTAATTCAAAGTTAGATTCTTTAATATCTGCTAATCATACTGATTTAGTAGAGATTGATAGTTCTATTGATACAGTAAATACATCAATTGGTTCAACAAATACCAAACTAGATATTATAGATACAGTATTAGACAATTTACTAGTTGATACTGGTGCAATGAAGGCATCTCTTGATGCTTTAGACAATACTGTATCTAGTAACATTTTACAAGTTGATTTAAATGATATATCAACTATAGCAACAGAATCTACAATTTCTTCTATTAATTCAGAACTTCAAAGTGTTGATACACATCTAGCAAATATAGAGTATCAATCTGGTAGTGATTATTATATTAAGACTAAAAACTTAGATACTTTAGCAGATGGATCAACAGCACCATCAAATACTCCTTTTGTTCCGATTGGTGGAGTAGATTCAAGTGGAAATGCTCAAGTTTTAAAAACAGACACTAATGGTAATTTAAATATTTCAGTTGATGGAGCAGTAATTACAGATACTGTTAGGTTGTTATCTGGTCAATCTGGAGGTACATATCCTCAAATTGGGAATGTGGGTTTAGTAGCAGGTACTGCTAGTATTGGAACTGTAGGTTTAAATGCAGGGTCAAATGCGATAGGTACAGTTGGTGTTACATCAATGCCAACAACTACTGTTACAAATAGTGCTTTAACAGAACTTGGTGATGCTATTAATTCCAATAAAGTAGATGTGAATTTAACTAATGCGAGTGTCGCAGTCACAGGAACAGTAACATCAACACCTTCTGGAACTCAAACCATATCCAATAGTGCCTTAACAGAATTGGGAGATGCAATAAATTCAAACAAAGTAGATGTGAACTTAACTAACACAAGTGTTCCAGTAACAGGAACCTTTTGGCAAACTACTCAACCTGTTTCTGGAACTGTTGAGGTTATACAAGATACTTCAGCAGATCTAAAAGTTACAGAAGCTAATTCTTCTGATATTTTAACTAAAGCAACATCTATAGTTACTAATACTGGATCTATTAACAGTTCTATTGGATCAACAAATAGCAAACTAGATGATGTTGAAGACTCTATAGATTCGATTAGAGGGTCTGGTTCTAATCTATCAAGCCTATATGACCTGAAAGGTGTTTTAGACACAATACAGAGCAATACAGACACCTTAGAGGTTAAAGTGGCAGAGGTAGATGTTAATACAGATGGATTAGAAACTTTACAAACCAGTACAAATACAAAATTAGACTCTACAATTAGTGCAGTTGAGAAAATTGATGATGTTCATGGTACAGATGGAAGTACAGCACCCACTAAGGGTGTTTTAATTGGTGGTAAGGATGGTAGTGGTAATTTTCAAGATATTTCTATGGATACTTCTGGTAGAGCAAATGTAAATATAAATGGAACAGTACCAGTTTCTGGAACTGTCACAGCAACACCTTCTGGAACTCAAACAGTTTCAGGAACAGTGACTGCAAATGTTGGAACAGGAACTCAAGCAGTATCACATGGTGGATTAACAGAATTGGAATCTGCAATCAACTCTAATAAACTTGACATAAATATTGCAAGTGGTGGGTTTGATGGTGCAGTAACAGGAACTTTTTGGCAAGCAACACAGCCAGTATCAGGAACAGTAACTGAAACTAATTCTAGTGCAATTAAAACTGCAGTTGAGAAAATTGATAATGCTATTTCAGGTAGTGAGATGCAAGTGGATGTTGTTACAATGCCTACAACAGCAGTAACAGGAACTTTTTGGCAAACTACACAACCAGTATCAGGAACTGTAGCAGTAACAAATGCTGGACTAACAGAATTAGAAAATGCAATTTCTGGAAATGAAATGCAGGTTGATGTGGTAACAATGCCAACTATAACAGAAACTAATTCCTCTGATATTAAAACCTCTACAGATGCAATTAGAGGGTCTGGTAGTAATGTTAAAGATTTATATGACATTGAATTATCTACAAATTTGATAAGGGGATCTGGTGCAAACTCTGCTAATTATAAAAATTTAAATGATTTGCATGGTGTTTTATCTACAATTAACACCTCTGTTGGCACTTCAGCAACAAATTCTGCAAATTTATCTAATATATCAACAGAATCTTCTAACATAGCTACATCAGTAGGTGCAATAAATTCAGATTCAACATCTTCAAAAAATAGTTTAATTGATATTGATACAGCAGTAACTGTAGGAAGTAGTTTTACAAATGGATCAGCTACTATTGGAACTAGTTCAGCACAAATGACTTCTAGTTCTTTTTCTTGTAATAAGGGTGTAACTGTAACAGCAGATATGTCTAATTCAGGCACTATATTTGTTGGTAATTCAACTGGTGTAACTACTTCAACAGGTTTTGCATTAGAAGCTGGAGATGCTTTATTTCTTCCAATTGACAATCCAACTAAAGTTTATGTTATTTCAGATACAGCTTCACAAAAAGTTTTATATGTTGCAGTATAAGGAGGATATATGTCAATACAAGTAAGTAGGTCAGCATTTAGGAGAGATGGAACAACAATAAATATGAAACCTGGGGTGCAAACTCTTAAGGTTGGAACAATAGATGTAACAGGAATTACTATAGATACAGATTATGCAATAGATGTGACTAGCCACTTACCTGTTTTTAAGGATAATAGAAGTGGGGAAGACACTACTAAGAATTTTATTTTAGATGCAGATATATTTGACACTGGAACTACAACTTTAAAAACTTCTATATTGCCATCACTAGCTAAAATTTTAGTTAGCAGTAGTGCAAATAGTGATACTAGAATTGGAACAACTGTTCAACAGGGAGATATAGATTTACAGGTAGATAATAAACTAGCTTATATATATAATGGAACTTCATGGAAACATCTTGCAGTAACTCCACTTACTTTTACTGTCAATGTCGATACTGGTAAATTTAGATTTACTGGTAAAAGTATAGGAACAAATTTAACTTGGGATGGATCTAACATTACAGAAATTAGATTATTTAAAGGTCAAACTTATACTTTTGATCAAAGTGATAACACAAATAACAATAATCCTTTGTATGTTAGTACTAATGCTACTGGAAGTTCTGCAGTTGTTAGTGAATATACTAGTGGGGTTCAACATAGAATTGATGATGAAGATAGTACAAGAGCAGAATATGAAACTGGTTTTGATTCTTATGATGATGATAAAATTTATTCAATGGAATTTACAGTTCCTAATGATGCACCTAATACCCTATATTTACAATCTGCAAATACTGCAAGTATGGGAGCAAAATTAATAATAGAAACTGCTCAAGATCTTACAAGTATTTCGGGAGATGTTGTTCCTTCTGTAGATGGAACTCAAGATTTAGGAAGTAGTTCTAAAGAGTGGAATGATTTGTTTTTAGATGGTGCTATTAAATTCACAGTTAGTGATGCAAATGCAACAAGTCAGAGTAATTCATATCATGATAGAAGTCTCCCTGCAGGTTATGACTATACAGAATTGTTTAGAATGTTGAAAGCATCTCCATCTGGGAATGCAGGTAATTGGGATGGAGATGCAGGAGATGCTTTTGCCAACTTGATGACTAAGAAAGTTATTGAAGCAAACTACTATACTCAAACTGCCAGTGACAATAGATATATACAAAGTGGAGGAACTGCAGGTAATTTAACTTTAGAGAATGCAAGTGGTGGACAATTATTTATTGGAGATCTATCAACTACAGTAGCTTCTGGTAATGTTTTAGGGAAAATAAATTTTACTTCAGATGATACTAATGTTGGTGCAAATAATGTCCATGCATACATAGAAGCAAAAACAAATGCTTCAATAACTTCTGCTCAACATATTGGTTATACTGATTTATCTTTTTATACAGGCAATTCATCTTTAGCAAAATCCTTACAATTGGGTTCAGATGGTGTTGCAACATTCTATTATTCTCCTTTGGTTAAGCAAAGTGCCAAACCAACATTTACTTCTGTAACTACTGATGGGGGAGCTACCTACTTGACCAAAGAATCAGGAACAGCAGGAGCAGATGTTTTCCCTGTAGATTTTGCAAATTTAGTTGCAAATACTAGTGATAATGACTTATACTATATACATAGAAAAGCAGATGCAAATTTAACTGTTGAAACAGTAACAAGTACATATGAAATTTATGAGGAAACTAACATAACAGGGTTTATAGAAGGATTACAGAATCTCACAACAAATAGTCCTGATTATGCAATAAATGTTTCTCAATTAAAAATAAATGGGGTGGTGATAGATTTGGATAATATAAGTAGTAATTATGATTTTTGGTCTGATGTTCAGGCTACAACTACAATTTCAACAACAGCAGGTGTAAAAGCGATTACACCAACTGTTGTTTTGCCTCAAGTTGGAACAAGTTTAATACCATCAGATGCTACATTGACTAATGTCACTTTGCTAATAAAGTGGAGATTGACAAGTAATACATCTACTGCTGTAAATAACATTGATACAACAACTATGAAATTTCAAACAAAAAAGGGAGCAGGTAGCTTTTCTGATGCATATACCTTTACAGATGGTTCTTATCATGTTCCAGCTAGTACTTCTGCTTCAGGTGATGTTCTGGCTATAAATTTAAATCTTTCTAGCTCAGATTTAACATCTTTACAGACATCTTTAGGTTCAGGGGATGTAACATATGCATTGCAAATCTTAGGAGCAAAAAGTGTAGGGGATAATTTAATATTTAGAGATTTGAGTTGGGGATTAAGACTTTATTGGAGATAATAAAAACATTGACAAATTATGTTTTTTTTAATATAATTAAAAAAATATTTAGGAGGAAAATAAATGAGTAAGATAGATTTAAAAGAATCTTTTGATGTAGAAGTTGAAAGGAGAGAAAGTTCAAATTCTCCCAAAATGACTGCTGATCAAGAAGGGCTTTTAATGGCAAATAAATTGGCTATTTCAGGTCATACTTCTATTAATCATCAAGATTCAAAAGGAAATACAATAGATTTTGAAGAAGGTTCAAATTTAATAGTGACTTCAGGGAAAAAAGGTATAATTAATTTTATAATTGGTGAATTAAATAGTGGAGATACCACAGCCGATTCTGCCTTTAGAAGATTCGATAGAATCGCTTTAGGTCGAGGTGGTGGAACTTCTGTTGCTTCAACTGATTTGTGTTTAAACAATGAGTTAGATTTGCTAGTTGGGCCAAACCATACCAGTGTTGCCGATTGGAGAGTTGATACTGAAATCAATGGAACTCCAGACATAAGTAGCCCTGCAAATTCAACAGTATTTGATTTTTGTTCAGATGCCAATCATAGTGCTAATTCTTTTAATTCAGCAGGGAATTATTTCTCAAGAGAATTAGTTTGTAAGTATGATTCCTCCCCAACTGGGATGGATTTTTATATGACTACAGAGGATTCAGGATTGACAGCAGTTTGGTATGCTAAATTTACAATAAGTAATCTTAGTACTTATTGGTCACAAGGAACTCCTTCAATAATTATTAATGAAGCAGGTATTGTTAATCAAGCTGGCATAACTGAAAATGGAAGTGGTGACAATTATTTATTGGCAAGAAGAACTTTTACTAACAAACAAGTTAAAACTGCCGATACTTTAACAATTACTTGGAAAATAACAATTAAGTAAGGGAGGTATAAAATGGCTGAATTAACAACACAAGAACAAACTGATCTTGCTACATTGGAAAGTAAAAGTTTTCAGTTTAAGTTTGCTCAACAGTTAAATCTAATGTCTTCTAATTTGAATGCGAAAATAGAAACCATTCAAACTCAAGTGGATGAATTTAAGACTGTTAAACAAGTTACAATATTTAAAGAAGAATTAAAAGAAAAGATAGATACAGATATTTGGCATCAACATTTAGATGATGATGGAAACCCACTTTTAGATGATGATGGAAATCCAACAACAATTACACTAGAAACTCCTAGAAGGTTATCTGCTGATGAAATAACAAAGTTTGTAGATGATGAATATGATAAAGAATTGTCTTTATTGGAATCTCAACTTGCTCATTCTCAAGAAGAAAAAAGGTTAATTGGAGTTGAACAAGATTTTCGAGCAAGAGGTATTGTAGTTAGAGATCCTATTGGTACAACTTATTTCCAATCTTTTACAGGTTCTGATAATAATAATGGTACAACTAACGCTACTCCATATAAGTATCTAAATGCATTTACAGAGACAGCAAGATCTCCAGGGGATATTATGATTTGTCGAAGACCTAGAGGTGGAATTAACCCTTCAGATTTAGGTTATGGAGTTGTAATTGATGGCTCTACTTATGGAACTAGTACAAATCAATCTAGTTTAGGAAATCCTATTCCAAATACTATAGACCCATCAGGATCAGCAATTAAAACACCTATATATGTTACTGGTTATGAAAAAGGTCGAAATGAAGCTGTTAGTAATACATCTTATAGTAATGATAATGGGTTCATGCCTAATTATATTGATAGATGTGCAGATCCAAGAGATAGGTCAATGCAAGGATATTGGTATAACCGATATTTTTCAATATCTGAAAGTTATAGTGAGAGAATTACATTCACTTCTGATGGAAGTGGTGAAGATCCCATTATGGTTATCGCAGATTATGAAAATGAATGGGGAGATTTTATTGAATGTGCAAATGGGAAGAATGGAGATGACCACTTAAATGGTAGTAATACTACTGACAATAATGCTAGAGGTGGTGGATACATAGTAGAGTATGGTTCTAAGATAATTAGAAGGACTCATGATGGATCTTCTGCTGGTGCAGGTAAAGAAAAAATTCCTGTTCATTCTTACATAACTCCTGGTGATTGTATCTTTATTGGATCTTTAACTGGTTCAAACAACAAACCTAATGTTGCTCCTGATATTGGTGATGATCCTTATGAACATAGTTATATAGTAAGAGATGTTAATTATGATAAGATTGTTCTTTGGCAACCATATAAAGGTGAAATGGCTGGAGAGAAAAGAACTGTTGTTTCTATGGGATACCAACCAAGATGGAGAAGTATTGGCTATGGTGGTCATGATGATGATATATATCATTATGGTAATGATACTTACTGTATTGATACATCAAATGCAAGAAACTGGTTATTTCAAGGAATAACTTGGACTAATGCTATGTTTGAACGCACTACTGGTGATCACCCTGAGAGAAGAAAGTTGATGAATTTTACTGGTGGTAATTCTATAGCTTTTAAGGATTGTCAATTTATTGGAGGTAAAAGACATAATGATTCTTATCCTTATTATAATAGGTGTGATGCACTTTGGTTTGTTACTGGTCATGACAACCATTTAACTGCAGATAGGTGTCTTTTCTTAAATGCAAAAATGGGTATTTATGAGTATTATAGTGCTAATTCATCAGATTATAGTAGAGGTAATACTTTTAAAGTTAGAGATTGTATTTTTAATGGCTGGAATTGGTCAAGAGTTAATGGTGCAAAATGTGAAACTCATTGGGATAGTAATGAAAATGGTACTAATAACCAATATGATTCACATGCATTTAATATACCAATGGGTGGCATTGTTAGTGAAGATAGTGGTTCTCAATGGGAGATATTGGATTCTGAGTTTGTTAATCATGCAACAACTCATATTTGGTTTAATAGCCCAGGAACTCAAGTGAAAATGAGAAACTTGAAGTTCTTAGGTGCAGGTATGGATTTTGTTGATCCTACTTCAACTACAATTTATGAAGCTCATGAAAACTTAGGACTTAGATGGGCAAGACCTGCTTTTGCTGGCGGAGTAACTGCTTATTCTGATGGTGGTGCTAATTCAGATAATGGTGGAGATCCAACTGTTGGTATGAATGATGTAAGTAATGGAACTACTTCATCAATTATCTCAACTCAAGTTTGTAAAAAACTTGATCCTTCTACTGGTTTATGGGTAACTGCTAATAATAGCCAATATGGAAGAAAATTCTATACTTATGTAGGCACAACCATCGCAGATGGTGATGGTGGTTATACAAATGTCAATGAACTTCTTTATGATGCTAATCATTATTTAAGAGAAAATTATCAAGGTGATGAGAACATTACAGGTCAGTCAGCTAATTCAAACAAGAGAAGTCCTTATCGAAGAATTGGTGGTGCTGATTATGCTCAAAGAAGTAAATGGATTACTGGTTATGAAAGAGCAACCAACTTCAATAGGTTTGATAACTCTACTCATAGGTATGATTACACTTGTTATTTTGGTGCTACAGCATTATATGGTGCTACTGATATTAATCCAGCCACTGGTCAAATGAAACTTGAAACTGGAATGGAAAAGTGGAATTATTGGTGGTGTACTGATATTGCAAATAATGCTGTTACTGTTTATGATGAATCCAAAGCAAGAACTTGGCATCAAGATGGAGGTAGTTCCAAGCTACCTAAAGGTCAACCTTTTGCTGATGAATTGTTTGCAGAATATGATTGGTGGGTAAGTCATCCAACTAATGGTAACTGGTGGTATTCTAATGATTATGGGCAAAATGATCAGTATAATAATGACAGAAATCAATATCGAGCAAATTTTGTTAGGTTTTATAACAGTTATAGATACAGAGCTATGCCAGCATGGAATAATCTTGCTGTTAATTCTACTTCAGATATTGATGGTTGGGGAGCATCTGCTCAGGAACAAGGAAATGGGCCAGGACAAGGTATTGGTGCTTCTCCCTGGTTTGGGCCAGTTATGTGTTATCACCCCAATTATTATGTAAATACACAAACAGCAGATCTACCTAATGCAGGTCATAATGATTACAATCATAACACTATTGCTGTACAAGACTATTATCATATGTATCTCAATTATGATAAAGATCTAAACAGATCTGGTGATTTGTATCCAGAAGCATTCCATCCAATGATTAAAGGATCTAGGAAGGGTGAATCTACAGGTATTTCTAAAAATATTGTTTTCCAACATGGCAATAAAGTTCATTCTTGGACAGGAAATAGCTCGAAACCTTATTTTACAAAGGGTTATGGTCAATTACAGCCTCCTATTATGGAAACAGTTGGTCAAGCAATGGATCAGAATAATGCTTTGGCAACTATTTTAAGATCTGGTGGTGGTAGTTATGTAATTAAGGTTTTTCCAACAACTTATGGTTTTGGAACTATATCTGCTCCTGATGGTCTTAATGATTTGGCAAAAGATGGAGATGCTAAACATTATGGTAAATGGTATGATGATACTGGTTTAAAGATTTTTGAGTATCCATTCTATTTGTCAACTAATGCTAGAACCTATACAGTCTATCTTAATAGGGGCTTAAGAACTGGTTCAACTTATGGTTGGGCAAGTGATCCAACTCATTATGAAGTTTTCTTGGAGATGGAATATTTCAACTCTAAAGCAAATTCAGTTCATGGTAATAATGATGTCTTGAAAAGATACCAGGAACATGGAGAAAGAAGAAAAGATAGATCTTCTACTGGTTTGGCATTTCAATCTGGAACAGGTGGTTGGGAAGCATTAGCTTTAACTGTAACACCAGAAACTGAAGGTGTGGGTTATCTTAGATTATGGTGGAAAAAACCAAAAGAATCTAATAGAGCCAACATCTTTTATGTTGATCCTAAAGTCGAAGTAACATAGAAAAGAATAAAGAGGGAGTTTTTCTCCCTCTTTTTTTCAAAAAATAGGAGATTTTATGGCAACAACTGTTCGATTTTATCCTTCACATTCTAATTCAATTCATTATAAAAATATGGCAAGTTGGGGAGACTTTGTAAATAATACAAACTCAACTGCTGTTGGTGGATCTGCAGGAACAAAAACTTTAAATTCTGCAGGTTTGGCTTTAAGGTATGAAAGCGGTCAGTATTTTGATGAAAACACTCCTCAAGGTGGTACAAAATGGCAAGAGTTAAGTCGCTTGGCATTTTTGTTTAATACAACAAGCCTTCCAGATACTCTTTCTGTAACAGGTGTAACTTTAAGTTTAAAGGTAAGAACAATTGATGTTTCAGGTGGTTTTGAAGGATGGGCAAAAGATTATAAAATTGCTCCTTATGCTTATAATCCAGATTCAACTTCTTCTATTACCACTGTTGAATATGATAATTTTGGAAATCTTGCTTATGGTGATTCAGTTGATAGTTCGACATTCTCTCTTGAACAAAGAATATCATTTTCTTTGGAAAATCTTGATTGGATTAATGCTGATGGTATTTCTAAACTTGGATTGAGGTTTTTAGATGATGTAGGTTACACTCCTCCATCTTGGTTCCCTATGCAATGGGCAGAAGTTAGTTTTTTTGATCACAACTCTGTAACAGACAATAGACCTTATATAGATGTAACTTATGAAGATGCAACTTCATATTCAGAAACTTTTGATGAAAGGGTGGGAACTCCAATAACAACTGCTCCTGGAGATATTACAGCACCAGCACAAACTACAACAGTTGCTCATTCCACTTTAAATACTAGTCTGCTTTCATATTACAAGATGGATAATAATTATACAGATGCAAAGGGGTCAAGCAATGGATCTAGTGGAACTTTCAACTCTGATAATAAGAAATTAGGAACCCATAGTGCATTATTCAACAACACTAAATCCAATTGGACTGTAGCAAATTTACCTACTGGGAATAGTGCAAGATCATTTAGTCTCTGGGTGAAAAGAATAGGGGATTCTAATGCTAACTCCTCTGAATATGCATATTATTATGGTAATGATGATAATGGTCAAATATTCGCTTTTGCTTATGAAAGAGGAAATAGTTCCTATGGTGCTTCATTTTATGGTACTGATTTAGATTTTGATGTTTCAGCCGATACTAATTGGCATCATTGGGTACTCACATATGATGGAT
>VTLG01000578.1_pt1 | contig 49898 bp, 39 predicted proteins | sample 4694571 | NCBI WGS metagenome assembly VTLG01 (sample SAMN12604809, study PRJNA352737) | marine metagenome | biome: ENVO:00000447; feature: ENVO:00000209|ENVO:00000569|ENVO:01000036; material: ENVO:00002151; isolation source: viral sequences binned using virsorter ... | reverse complement strand
TACACCAGCCATTGTCAATGCAGAAGCAACGTCAGCAGAGCAAAGGATCATGTTACCCTTTCCACGACGAGTTCTTTGTGCGATTGCGTTAGCATCTCTTTCCATCTGGAAGATCAATCCCTTGAACTTCTCAACAGACCAACGACCATTACTGTCAACGTCTAAGTCGAATGTACCAGCAGTAGCAACGTTTTGTGCAGCACCAGTTTCAGCAACCTTATAGATTGTTCTAATAACTTCTCTGTTGATTTCCGCAAGGATTTCAGTAGAAAGGATATTAGCAAGTTCTGCTTCAGCATTCAATCCGTGGATTGCCTTAAGGTCTTGAGCAAGCTCTAGTGAGTACTCTGCCTTTAACGCACGAGATTTCGCAGTAACTGTTACTTTCTCGATGCTGAATGCCATCTGGTTGAAACCAGCGCCTTCAGAACCTAGATTTTCAGCATCCTCTGTATCCATACCGCGACCAGTAGGATATCCTTTTTGAGTTGCATCAGTACTTGGGTTAAGTAGTGAAGGATCTGATGTTGATGATCCAGTTGTACCGAAACCAACGTTGACGCCTGTTTGACCGCCTTCGTTTTGAGTATAACCTGTACCAATATCACCAGCAGCCAACGCAGTAGATACACCAGAGAATCCAGTGTCTGCTTCGTTGAATAATGCTTCTGTGCCGTCTTGTGCCTTGTAGCGTGAACGCATTGCAAAGATTAGTCCAGTAGGACCAGTCATTGGCTGAACACCTGCTAGGTCGTATGCGACCAAATTAGGCATTGAACGACGGATCAAGCTGATAAGAACAGGGTCGAAACCTGCGGTAGGACCACCAGCTGGTGCTAGTCCACCAAAACCTGAACTTGTATTACCATTTGATCCAGTGCTGTTAGTTGGAACAGCTTCTGAAAGGAATGCTCTTTCCTCTCTAATTGCGTTTTCTTGGTTCTCCAGAAGAACTGCGGTTACCATTCTACGATGTGAATCCTTAATTGGATCTAAACCATCGTAATCAAGTAATGGTGCCCACTTCTCCTGCAGATGCTCTTGATTCATAGGAGCTTGCATTTGAAATTTACCTCTTTAAAAAAAAGTTTAGTTGAATTTATTATTTAAAAATCACTTTTTAGAGACTCTAGCTAGAGACTGTAAGTAAGATTCCATCGCACCAGTGACTTCTGGTGGACGACCTATTTCTGTACCTTCAGATAAATTCTCTGTATCTTCTCTTGGAGTACTAGCACTTTCTTTAAAGTATGAATTCTTTAAAGTAACTAGTTTCTCACGATAGCCTGTTTCACTTTCGAACTCAACATTTTCGGCAAGTTTAGCAAATTTATCTTTCTGTGTTACAGCAAGACCTTCTGAAACTTCTGCAAAGATTACATCTGCAGATGATTCGGCTAATCTCTTATTAAGAGCAACGTTCTTATCGATTTGCTCGTTGAGTTTATTTTCCATCTCATCTAACTTCTCAACCATACTGTTGAGAACATCATATTTTTCGTCAGGGATTTGTACATAATGATCTTCAAAAAGACTCTTCATTCCAGTTAGGAATGATTCGGTCATTTCTGTCTTAAGTCCAGACTCGATTGCTAATTTGTTTTCTGCAACCCACTCATCAGCAACATACTCTAGGTATGCGTCAAGTCTTTCTGTAAGTTCTGTTTTAACAGTAGCTACTTCTTCAACAATAGATTTCTCATACTGTTCTTCTAGCTCTGCTTTTACCTCAGAAATCTTTACCTTAATTGCCGTTTCAAAAATGGTACGTGCCTTATTTTGAAACTCTTCAGAAAGCTCTTCACCAGCAATAAGTGCATTGAGGTCTTCCTCAACATCAATCTTATCTTCGGCAACTACTTCCTCTTCAGTAGTCTCTTCTTCGGCAACAACTTCTTCAGTAGAAGTTTCTTCTTCAGAAACAACCTCTTCTTCTTTAGCTGGCTCTTCAGAAACAACCTGATCTTCAGGCTTTTCTTCCTCCTCTTTAGCTAATTTTTTAGGAGCCTCTGCTGCTTTTGCACCTTTATTAACAATATCTCTAACTTGCTTTAAAGTTGCTGCAGGATCCTTTAACTTTGCTGAATCGTCATCAGACTTGTAGTTTTCAGGAGTAGGTCCACCAAGGTCTTCCCACGTAGCGGGAGTTCCACCTGTGGTTAACTTTTGCATTGGTTCTGCAGGTTTTGCACCTTTAGTAACCGCGTTTTCTTCGATGTTTTCCATTTTCTGTAAATCGTTACCAACGGACATTTTTTTTAGATCTCTTTAGTATTAATCTGTATTTATTTATAGAATTTATAGATTTGAAAGGAAATTAGAGAATAAATCTAATTTATGTTCCTCTAATTGTTGTGTTCCTCCTAACCTATCAATCTTATCTTTAATTCTTTGTGCAGCTTGTTCACGGAGCATACCTCCTTCCCAAACCCACTCTTTTCCTTCCATAATTCCTGATACAAAAGCATCTGGAGCACTAGGATCTGCTACGATATCAGCAGCAGTTGCTAACATAAAATCTTCACCAACAATTTTATGACCTTCATTTGTAGTTGATAAAGAACCAACTCCACGAGAAGAAACACCCAATGTTACACCCTCATCAATTAAAGATTTTGCAATCTTACCCATAGGAGTATCAAGAAGTTGTGCCTTACCAATAAAATTATTACCTTCTTGCTTAAGAGAAACAATTTTATGTGATACACGATCAAGGTTTACGGTTGGACCATCTGGATGACCAAGTTCTCCAAGAGCACGTCCTTTTTGAACAAAAGACTCATTATATCTACCAACTTCACGGGAAAGAGTGTTTATAGGATACATTCTCCCATTACGGTTTTTTATTTCACCTTGAAGGAAAACACCTTCAATATACATTTTCTTTTTAGCACCTTTTCCTTCAGTGATAAATTTAACGCTTGAAATTTCTTCTGTGATGAGTTTCATTGTTCTTAATTTGTAAATCCTACTTTTGCTCCTTTGACTGCAGCATTACTTGCAAAAACACAATGTGTATAACCTTTTTCTAAAACTTCAACCGAAGTTGCTGGCATTGTAAAAGAACCAATACCAGTTCCACTTTGAGTTTCTACAACACTAACTACATGAGCACTTGAATCTGTATTAACTAAACGAACAGCTGATGCTTCACTAAAACTAGTGGCAGCTCCTGTTGTTGTTGGTAATGCTGCTTCTGCTCCTAAAACTAATGTTCTATGAGACATTATTCCTCCTCTTTTTGTTCTGGTTCTGGTGTCACTTCTGCTTCTGGCTCATTCTCACCAAAGACAGTTGAAGCAATTACTGGTCTTTGTGACTCAATTTTACCTGCAGATTTTGCAAACAAAACGTCTTTAATTTTATTAGTAACGTCTGAAGCAGCAGAATCTGTCGCAATCAAATCGATAATTTCATCCATTTTATTATTATATTATTATACTTTATTTATATCTGCAGTGTTTATAAGGTTATATTCCAATCTGAACCAGATAAAATGGTAGTCATTTCTGTATGACTATATGGTCCTTCCGTTCCAGATATACTAGAAATATATGATGGATTAGTACCATCCCATTTTATAAATGTCTTTGTGCCATCTACACTATAAAGTAATGATTGTTTAAAGGAAGACCATGATGTATGTTCAGTAACATCAGCAGTTCCACCTGATACTTGTATCTTACTATTTACTGTAACTGTAGCAGAATTATCTCCTTCTTTATAAGTAATAACACTAAGAGTTGATGATATTACTTCATCCTCTCTTGTTACTTCACTTTTAGGAAGAATTAAATATTTTCTGTTTTCGAATGCCATATCTTTAAAATGTTATGATTGTGTTGGTTTAAATCTAGTATATACTCCCATTACTCCCACTCCATTAGTTGCATTACCAGAATCTAATCCCATTGTTCCTGTTATATTTGATAGATCTGTTGGATGAACTTGGGATCGACTAGTTTGATTAACTTCATTTGTTCCATTATCACCTTCCTGAAGAACAGAGTAAGTTGTATCACTTTCTCCACTACCTTTTGTCCATGATGGATTTACATCATCAGCTGGATTACTTGCCACACCAGTTACTAATTTGGTAGAGAAATGCCAACCACCTCCAGATCCAGGTGGTGCCACATTTAAAGGTCCAGCTGTAGATATATCAGCATCACTATTAATAACCTGCGTATTCAGGGCAAATTCATCAACATAATCATAAGTCATAATCGAAAGAGCCCATCCACCAGCAGCATCTGATTCTCCTGAATTATTAAAACTAAAAGTGATAGATTGATTAATACCAGATGTATTTAAATCAGCAGTTCCTGTATATAATGCTACTGCATTATAAGATGTTTTAGCACATGCTTGATATGTTGGTGTATGTCCAGCTAAAGTAACCGTAGCATTTCCACCTTGACCACTTGGTTTAAAGAAATCCTCATAATCAGTATAACTTTCGGAACCAGTTAATCTATAACACATGTGTATAAAATACACCCTCTTACCAGATTCTGGTACAGTAGTACAAGCAGAAAGAGATTGAGAAAAGACACCATCAGTATTAGTATCAGCATTAATCACATTCCAAGAATTTGTAACACTAATATTATTCATTGAGCTACCTCCTCCTCCTCCTCCGCCACCACCTCCAGCAGTCCAACTAGCATATTCCATCATAGGACTGTAAGCAATTTTAGATGCTTTTACTGTTGCTGGTGCTATTAAGGTATCATTAAACTTTTTCTCTAGATATACAACCTTTCCTGATGGGACAGTTAAATTGCCTATATCACTTCCACCAGAATCTTTTCTAGTTACTATTCCAACATTAGAATCGCTATTGTAAGCACGTACAACCGTTGCACTACTTACCGTAGTTCCTATTCCTAAATTAGTTTCTTGTGATAGTATTTTCATTAGATTTCTGCCTTTTTAGTATCTTTTCCTAATTGTGCATTAGTGATTCCATCTTCAATTTCTGGTTCTAATGGGACATCACCCATCATTCCCATTTCTCCTTCATCTTCTAATGGTTCACCTGTAATCGGATCAACTGAAGCGGGATCTGGAATAATTCCAGCTTCAATTTCTTTATCTATTTGTTCATCCTGCTCAATCATTTCTGCATCAGTCTGACGAAGAATCTTTCTACGAACCCATTCGGTTGAATAATACTTACCAATATAAGGTTCTATTGTAGCAAGAGTTGCTAATCTTTCATTCATCAATTCACTTTCCTTAAGTTCGGCAAATTGATTATCATATATGAAATCATATTGAATATGTTCTCTAATAGATTCCCAATCTTCTGGTGTACATATATTTTTAAGAATTAATTGAGTCTTAAGCATATCATTGAACATTTGAGCAAATCTCTTTCTCAAACGTCCAACAAATTTAGAAAACTTAAGTTCATCACGTAATATTTCTGATGAACGTCCTAAATTAAATCCACCCTCATTGGCAATTCTTGATTCAGGAACACCTAATGCACGATATAATTTCTTCTGGAAGTACTCAATATCAGCAAGTTCTCCAAGGTTTTGTCCACCTGGTAGTGTTGTAATTTCTGTTCCTCTACCACCTTCTCTACGTGGTAACCAAAAATCTTCCATCATAGACATGAACTTACGATCATCTCTAACTTCACCAGTTTGTGCATTATAAACCAACTTATTTCTGTAACGATACATTACCTCTTTGAGGTATTGCTCTGCTTTAATCTTTGGTAGATTACCTACATCAATATAAAATATTCTTCTTTCAGGTGCTCTTGACATTCTGTAAATAACAAGAGAATCCTCAATCATTCTCAATTGATTAAGTGCTTTAATTGCCTTATTCAAATAAGAAAGAACAGAACCTCTATTTCTATCAATTAATCCAGATGTACAATATGTAATTGAATCTTTTGCAATTTTAATTCCTTTACCCCCTGCTCCACCTGTTAATGCATTTGTGGGATAACTTGGTGTTGGTGTATAAACATAATATTCATCTATTTCAGGATTTAGTGCTTTAACATCATCCTCCCTATTTCCATTAACACTTATATAATCATTTTTATTCTTTTTCTTTTCCTGACGAACAAATCTTATTTTTAATGAATCAATATATCTTAAATCTTGAATACCTTCTTCTGGATGTTTTTGATCAATAACTTTTAAATATGCTAATTTACCATCCACATACCAATTTCTAAAAATTTCATGTGCTTTTCTATCAAAATCAAGTATTTCTTTTATAGTTTTAAATTCTTCTCTAATAATCTTTTTTAATTTATCACTAGCATTTAAATTTGATAATTCTATTTCAACTGGTGAATCGTATAAGTCACTAACTATTGCTTCATTAACAACATCCTCAATAGCAGCATCCGCTTCTGGATGCATTGCCATTTCTCTATACCTTCTTATTAATTCAAATTCATTTTTATATACACCTTCAATATCTACATACTGTCCATAAAAACCACTAGAAATATAAAAGTCTGACCCGTCCTCATTTGATTGAGGTACGGGTGAGACTATAGAAGTTGATTTTTTTTCCTTATCCTCAACGGAGAATCCAAAAAGCCGTGCCATATTATAATTTTAGATATTCTTTATTATAGCACTATTTAGCTTATATCGTCACCACCAGCATTTGCAGCACTACCTTTAAATGCTTCCCACCAGTGGACTTGCATTTCTACGGTAAACTCTTCAATAGTATCAGTTGTTTCATAACTTAAATCTATTGTTGAAATGTTGGTTGGGTAAATGTCCCAGAACTTATAAGATCTAAGAACTCCACCGTCACGATCTAACTGATGAACAGTAGCATCTTTTTGATATTGCTCTGGATCTGTAATACCAGAAGCATCATCAAGTTTGTTAATAGCATTCATCCACTTTTCAAAAGCAGAACGAATTGCAAAGTCAGCATCGTTAATGACTGTAACTGTCCATGTTTCAAAAGTTCTGTCACCAGCAACTTTTAAAATACGACCTCTGAATGGGATGTCTACTGGAGCAATAGTTGATGCTGGAAGTGCAGCAGCTTTTACTAGAAATCTTGATTTCTGTAGTACATCATTTGCTATAGCAACAGCATCTGGGAATGCTAGTTCAACCTCAAAGAGATTTGGCCTAGCACCACCACCAGATAATCTGCTCTTAAAATCACTTATTTTCCTTAATGGAATTGTGTTTACTTGTTTGCGGGATGGCATTTTTTAAACCTCTAATTAAACTTTACCGATTACTTCTTCAAATGAAACGCCAGTTCTGGTGGCAATAAATGTTAGACCAATGAAGTTGATTGACCTTGCAGGCTTAATGTATATATCTGCAATGAACTCATTTGAGTCAATTACAGCAGCAGTATTATTTGTTTCGTCACAAATAACAACATAATCTTGAATTCCTCGTTTAGCCTGAACGTCACGTAGGAATGGTTCAACGATATTAACGAAATTCGACCTAGTAATCTCATCGTTGAATTCGAATAACTGATCCTTGGCAGCAGCAGATATTGCATCTTCAAGATAGATGAATAATCTACGAACATTGATTCTATCGAATGCAGATGCCTTGGCAAATCCAGTCTTATCACCAAATAGGATAATTCCTGATCCTGGTGAATGAATTACTGGGTTTACTCTATTTGAATAAAGTGCATCTCTTTGTAGTTTGGTTGGATTGTATGCCAACTTAACTGCATTTAGAATTGTTCCTCTATCCGTACCCGCTGGTGAGAACCATGGGAAATCATTGATATCGGTTCTTGCACAACAACCTGCAATATCACCATTTACTGGAATCCAACGGAATGTGTTGTTAAACCTATCGTAAATGTACTTATATCCACTATCAAATACAGCATATGATGAAGATGTTATTGTACTATAGTAATCAGTTACTTTAGTAGTAATTTCAGCATCACTATAAAGTGTTGCATCAGTATCAGTACTAGTATCTGTAATTTGTGATGCTCTATAAGGTGAAATAAATGCAACAGCATCCTTTCTAGCCTCTGCAACAGCAATTAATTTTTCTGCTAGTGCTCTACTCTCATCTTCCCCATATTTACCAGTTCCCATAAGTAGGAAATCTACATCCACTGTAGTATCATTTTCAAACTTACCATAACCACCTATTAGATCATCCAATCCAGCATCTAATGCACCAGTAGTTGTAAGATCAGTTTTTCCACCATAATTTTTACCACCTGAAATTACTTTATCTTGTGGTCCAGAAAAATTAAAAATTATTCCGTCTGCATCCGTATCCCATGGTAGATCAGTTTGTGTCCAACCATCAACAGTAGTAAATCCTCCCTTAATGGTGTCAATATCATTTCCACCTCCACCATATATGTAATCAGAACCTGATGCCAAATATGATCTCCAGTATGAAGGTGATCCTACAGAAAATTCTGCATCTTTTGCTTTAGATAAGAATAAATTCTTTTCTAAAATTGTCCCTGCATTTCCAGTAATAGATCCTTTTGCATCAATTACAACTACATGAACTTCATCATTTCTAGAACCTCTTGCTGCAGCAAACGAGGAAGTACCTGGACGATCTGCAATAGTATTCCAGTTAATAGTAGTTCCTGTTGCAGTAGTAAGTACTTGCTGATCCCACCAATCTACTTCTTGACTTGCTGTTGTAGCATGAATAGTAGATCCATCATCTGAAAAAGAAATAGCACCTGTTCCAGCAAATTTATATGTATTATTATAATCTTTTGCTGTTGCACCCAATCCAACAACTTTAACATCAACTATGTTTTTTCCTGCATGTAACTTTGTTACAATACCTTTAAGTATCCCTGTAGTAACTGATGTACCACCAGCACCAGAGATAACTTTAGAAAATGCTTGAGTTACTCCCATACCAACAGTAACACTTGCAGTACTAGCAACAGAGATAGTTTGATCTGCTGCACCGTCTATAATAGCAACTCTAACGTCATTAGACCAAGTTCCTGGGTTCTTGGCAACAACTGTTTTACCACTAATAACATTCTTGTCGTATCCAAGAGCTTCATAATGCTCTTGACTTCTAATCTTTACACTACTAGCAGTACCAACCACACCGTTGTATGTGTGAGTATCATCTGCTCTAATAACACTTAATTGTCCACCATATGCAAGATAGGATGATGCAACCAACCAATCTTCATATTGCTTATCTACATCATGTGGTCTTCCAAAAGTGTTTAGTAACTCGTTCTCACTAGTAATCTGTACAGGTTCACCTATTGGTCCTTTTTCGAAGGATCCTACAATACCCCCAATCTTGTCAGTAGTAGTATCAACTCTACCGATAGTTAAGTCAACTTCCCTTACCAGAATTCCAGGAGATGCTAAATTTAAAGGCATCTTGTTTTCCCCTCGCAATCCAAATTTATCTAAAAATATTTATGAAAACAGGGATTTACAATGGGGAAACAATGCATGAACATACTACCAATCTGGATAATTCCAATCTTCAAATGGTTTACTTTTTTTCCTATTTTCTACAACTCTTCTTATAGTACATACTTTACATTCATAGGAATAGGAAGACATTAAATTCTTTCTATTTTTACGTGTTATATAAAACCCATCAATTAAGTCTTTTGTCTCTCCACAAATCCTACACTTTCTTTCTGAAAATAATAGATGACTTAATTTAACTTGTTCATCAATTTCCACTTACATATAATCCCACATATAAGAACGATCACCATATTCATCAGTGTGCCAAGTATCACCATCTTTATCCACAAAACTTTCAGCAGTTTCTAAACCAGTTTCAACAAATCCAAAAGGTGCCATATCCTGTTCAATCTGATTCTTTTGTTCCTCATATAATCTTTTTCTTACATCTTGATCTGTCATTTCTTTAAAATAATCTTGTGCAACTAACCATGAAAATATAACAAGGCACATTGCTAAATCATCATTACACCCTTCTTCAGCCTCAAATGACTGATGTTTTTGTACAAAAGTAGTTAGTTCAGATATGATATCATAATCATCCGTCAATAATTTATCATCTTCTAATAATGTTTTTAAGTTAGAACAACCTAATTTTTTAACAGCTGATGTCATTCTTACACCAAGTTGTGATTTCTTGCCACTAAAACCAGCACCAACAATCTGTCCTGCACGTCCTCTCATGGAACACATAAGAATATTTTCATATTCCAAATCAAATTGTAAAATACTTGCTACCTGATCACCAATATCATTAATTTCTATTAATAAGTATGCTTGATTGTATGCATTAGCAACATCCAATATTATATTTGGAAATAACATTGGTTTTATTTCATTATTTTTATATTTCCCTACAGTCTTATATGGAAATTCTGTAGTATCAAAAACAATAAAAGCTGAATAATCATTACCCAAACCTCTTGCTACATCTACAGTTATAATATAAGTATGATCTGGTTTTGGTTCTTCATACAAATCCAATCCAGCATTCCTTTCATATGGTTCCCCATACACTAAATTTCTTAATTTATTTGCAGCAATTAAAGTATTAACAGATCCTAAAAATTCACATTCAAACTCAATCTTAAACTGCTGTTCTGATGTGTTGGAAATAGTTTGTCTTTTCCATTCAGAATCTCTACCTGGAACTTGAGACCAATGAACATCAGTTGGTACATATTCATTTTTACCCTTTTCTGCATCATGCCAATACCTATAAAAATGATTCATTCCGTGGGGAGTTGAAACCATTATTACTTTCGTTGTTTTACCAGAAGTAATAGTAGGATAAACGGAACTAAAGAAATCTTCTGCGATATGATTTGGGACAAAAGCGAACTCGTCGAGGAAGAGGATGTTAAACGACATACCTCGGACAGCACTTGCAGACGTAGAAGCAGCCAATATCTTTGATCCATTCTCCAGTTCTAAACTACCTTTGTTCCAAGCAATTATACCTTGCTGCATCCATTTAGGCAAGTTTTCATATGCCGTTTGTAATCTACCCAATAAGTCTCTAGCAGTTGCTGCTTTGTTTGCAAGAATACCTACATTAACACTATCATTAAATACAACATAATGTAAAAGATATGCAACAGATGTGGTAGACTTACCAGTCTGTCTAGGCATCTTACAGATATTAAACCTATTAAGATGAAAGTTTTTAATTAACTTTTCTTGAAAATCATATGGTTTAAATTGAACAAGTCCCTCATCAAGAGAAACAATCTTCATATAATTGTTTGCAAAATATACAGGGTCTTCCTTACACCTTAAAAATTCACGAATATTATCTTCCGTAAATTCTATTTGTGTATTTGCTTTTTTTAAATTGGGATTACCAAGATATACATCATTATCAGGCATAATTTTACCTCACTATTCCCAAATCTTTTCTCCAATTAGATTCGCTTACTCCACCACCATTTCCATTTCCACCACCATTTCCATTTCCACCACCATTTCCATTTTTGTTATCATCATCTTGTTCAAGATAACCACGAACTCCTACATGATATCCTAAAGGGATTCTTTTGCATTTTTTATCTTTGTGGCAATAATAAAATCCTGCTTTACACTGTTTCATTGTTATCCTTTGATGTAGTAGTATTTAGAAATTGCTGTTTAATCATCTTTGATAAATCAGTAGTAGAACCAACAAACAATGCATTATTTGTAACCTGTGTTGGTTTTCCTTTATCTTCATCTACTTCTTTAACTTTTTTCTGAAGTTCCATCAACTTATCAGTCGTATCAGCAACCGACTTAATAATTTGTCCTGCAACTTCATATGCTCTTGGACTTGCACTTTCACCTGCTAATTCCATAATACCATTAAGTGATTCCTGTCCTTTCTCTATCAATGAATATAAATTAGCACGAGTATATTCATAGTCTTTATCAATATCATCACTTACATTTTTAAGTTCATCTTTTCTCCTAATACCACCACCTTCTGGTGTATTACTTACCTCTATGCTACTACTAGTATTAAGTGCTTCGTCAATAGAATCATAATTATTAGACATGATTAAATATCCTTCTGTTGTGTTGGACTATAAGATTTAGAATCAGAGAAAACTGAAGTAGTTTCATTAAATCCAAAATCATCATCAGGACCAGCAGTGATAGGATCTGGTGTAACTGTATATCTTACTTCACGTTTAGACTTCTTAACATCTGTATCAGTATGGTAATCAATCTGAACTTTCTTAATAAGACCTTCAGAAGACTCTGCAACAGGACCAAATAAGTAGGTTTTTGCTGTAAATGATAATGTATATATTAATGCTCTTCTTGTTGCAAAATCTCCTTCATAATCATCTTGAAAATTTATAGAATCTAAAACTATTGGTATATCTCGTTTTTCCCCAATTTCTTTTACTAAATCAACTGTCAAATTAAATGATGGTTGGAAGTATGGTAATATCTGTTCAACTATTTGTAATGCATCATCATATAATTTTGTTAAAATATTTAATTCAAATCCAATATTATAAGGAACTGGCATAAAAACTTTCTTCAATTTACTATCTCTACTATCAAGTGCTTTAAAAGTTTGTGTTACACCAACTTTTCTTGTAGAATCGTATGTAATATTGTTCATTTCAAATGACATTCTTGGTAATGTTATTTGAACTGGTTTATTTAAATCTGCCTGTTGTTCTAACCTAGCAAGAAATTTTTGAGCAGGTCCATATGCTAAAGGAACTTTCATTTCCGTATAAGTATTACCTGCAGCATCATCATGCCTTATATTAATTTGATTGAAAAGAGTACCAAATGCTACAATACTTTTTCTAATTATTTCGTGATAGTAATAAGTTCCTAACATTATACGTTACCAAATGGATTCGTCTCTGTGAAATCTAAAATAGAATCTGCTTCTGTTTCTATTTCATCACCTTTATCATATTTATCCACAAATTCAGCAGACTCGACATAATCAACAGTATATCTAGCACCTGATGTAGCACCTATAGCAACATCTCCTGGTGTAAATGTACCACTTGTAGTACCTAACTTAAGAACATTATCAACCCTATTCCAAGTTTTAACTCTACCTTTAGCATTAGAAACAGAACCAGTTACAAGTTCATTATACTTATAAGTTCCTATACCAGAAATAACTGGAGGAGGTGCAACTGTTGCGATACCAGTTCCTGCAGTATATCCAATACCAGCATCTGAAATAAGAATAGAAGTTACAAATCCAGCAGCATTTATCCAAGATCTAGCAATAGCAGTACCAACACCAGAAGTTGGTGTATTGAAATATATTGCCGGATCTGTTGCATATCCACTACCACTTGACGCAATACTTACAGTTCCTATACCAGCAGAATTAGTAACAAGTGTAGCAGTAGCAGCAGCTCCAACACCATTAGATATAGTTGATCCAGAACTAACTATAGTAACAGTTGGAGTAACAGTATATCCAGCACCTGGATTAGTTAATAATATTTCTTTAACAGATTCTATACCATTAATAGAAGTTGTTATAGCAACTGCAGTAGCATTAGTTCCTCCAGCAGGTGCTGTACTAATTGCAACTGTTGGTGTTTTACTATAATCATATCCATCATTAGTGAGATTAATTGATCTAATATATCCAGAAGCAGTTGATACACCTAAAGTTGCAGTAGATCCAATAGAGATCATCTTCATTGTTGTGATATATCCTTGATCTTCTAAAATCTCATCTATTTCTTCTGTTATTGCATTAGGTTCACTCCATCCACCCATCTCATCTTCAAGTTCGAATAATTCACACTTCAATTCATAAACATAAGTTTTACCTAATTGATAAAAAGGTTTCTCATGTTCTACAAATTTAACTTCAAAAAGTCTTTTTCCTAATGGAAAATAAATTACATCACCTTCACGAGGTCTAGTTGTTACTTCAACTTCAGATTCAGGTAATGTTGCTAAAAATGGTGCAATAAAATCTTCAAATCTTTCTTTTGATATTGTTACAACCAATTCATCCTTCAAACTCATTCCAAATTTAGTCATTATATCTCCAGCACCATCATACCCTTCATAAGTATTCACATATGCTTCTAATGCAAAATTATCATCAAATTTTGATGATTCTAATTCTGTAAAAAGACTATCTTTTTTAACAATTTTTCTAGGTAAATAAATTACTTCTACCCCATAGATTTGTAATTGTTCATTAATCAAATCTTGGATTAGTCTTTGTTCACTTTGTGAACCTTGTAGAAAGAAGGGATTTAATGCCATTATCCTATCATATCAAAAGGTGGTAATTCATATTCATTAATTAGTCTTTCTCTTATAGCTTCAATTTCTCTTTCTGCATCATCATATATTTCTCTAGCATTAAATTCAACACCACCAGGAAGTTTAACTCCTTTAAATTTGCTCAAATTTTGACCCCATTGTCTTTTTATTAATGCAGTCAAATATAATTTCAAAAAACTATCATTATAAACACCAGTAAATTGATCTGGATCTAAAATTCTCCAACAATCCATAACAAGAAAAACATCTTTAGATTGAGCACTCCAATCAATATCAAGATATAATCTATCTTGTCTTTTATTATATCTAACCTGTTTATCTGTAGTCAAAAGCATATTAATATCTTCAAGATATGTCTTTACCATAGAATATTGTAATAAATCAATTGAATTAAAATTATACAAATCATTCAAAAATAATTGATATTTTATCCCAAACATACTGCCAGATATTGTATTTGTATCAAATTTAAATACTTTTTCTATTCCTATTACTGAATCTGGAACTTGAATAAAATTAGAAGTTTCATACCAATTTGATGTAACAGTTCCTAAACCACTAACACTTGTAGAATTTACAGTGGTGGTAACTATACCAACACCATCAGTTCCAGTTGCTTTTCCCCTATCAATATCTTCTTCTGATATCTTATATTTTAAATACATCCTCTCAACACCGTCAAAATGACGTTCGTTGAATAATTGTAAAGCATCGTCAATAGCATCATCTATTTGATCATCATCAACGTTGATTTCCAAAACAGGAGCACCAAGTTTCCTTAAGCAATAATCTATTAATTCTTGTCTTGTTGCTGGTTTTGCCATTAGTACGATCCTCCATCTATTTGTGCAACATCACCATAATATGTAACAATTCCTGATGTTGTAGTAATAACTCCAGAAGAAATTTTAAGGTTCGATAATGTAGTAATACCAGTTACTTCTAAATTAGTAAATTGATTAACCGGAGTAGCAGTTACAGTTACAAAACCACTAGAAACTGGAGATACTGCAAGATTTTGTCCAAAATCAATAGTTGCAGCAACACCAATTACTGATCCATTATCTCTAACATTAACACCAGTTCCAGAAGCAGTAACTCCAGTTAATCCAGATCCATCACCAAAAAATCTTGTTGCAGTTATAACTCCTGCAGTAGTGTTAGATATTGTAGTAAAACCAGTTATATTTAAATACTGAGATTCAATAGATCCATTAACCGTTAAACCATTATCAGTATTTACTGTTAATGATGGTCCTACTCCATTAGAAGCATTAAATTGAACAGTATCTCCCCAAATTTGTAAATTACCAGAACCAGTATGTCTAATAATCGAATGATTAGTATCGTAATGAACAAGTTCTAAATCACCATCATTACCAAATTTTGCTGATATATTATCAGGTATATTAATATTACCAGAGAATGTTGATAATCCAGATACATTTAATTGAGTTACTGAACCAATACCACCAATAACATTTGTTGATATACCTGAATTTTCAGCATAGGTAGTATACGTAGCAATTCCTGCAGATATAGCATAATTTGAAGAACTGGAAATGCCTGATTGATTGGAGTAAGCAGATGTAGCTGATTCGCCAGTCACACCTTGACGACTAGCAATAACTTTTATTGCATCTGATTGTCCAATTCTTACTTTTATATCTGCCATTATCTGGTAACTCCCTCCCGTACAAGAACTGATCCTTCAAGAACTCTTGTTTTAATACCACCTATTTCAGTTACGACATCATAGACATATCTACCAGGTTTCATTGAACTGGTTTGAGTGTCTGTTAAGGAAAGAGTAATTTTTCCTTCACTTGCATTTGTTATTGCTATTGCAAAATCAGCTTTTTTAGTAGCACTAGATGCATGTTTTCTTATTTGTGCTGTTACAGTATAACCAGATAAATTCAAAGGACCATCATCAGTACTCTCAACAAGACTGAATTCTTGAGCAAAAGTTGCACTAGCATTTACTATAAGGTTAGATACATATACAGCAGCCATCTATTTCTAATAATAACGTTATTATTATTTAGGTCTTATTTAGACCACTAATTATAAGTTTAAGAGATTCCTTGATTTCATCAATATCTTCTTTGATTTTATCAAGTTCTCTATCCTTTTTTTCTCTAATTTTTAATGATCTTACATACTGATCATATCCCTGATTATCACAATTAATTATGGCACCTGTTTTTTCATCTCTATAAAGATGTGAATGCCCTTCTACTTTAATCATCGTACAGCAATTGTTCTCAACTCTCTTATTCTTGGTGGTTCTGCCTGATTTGTACCAGACATTACAATTTTAATTGTATATCCAGTAAATTCTGGAAGATTATCAGCAGTATACTGATATTCTTTATATTGATCTCTAGTACTTGCAGAAACAAAAGAATCTGATTTACCATCATTAAATGCTGGATCTATTACAACATCACCAAATCCATCGTCATTATTATCAATAAGATTTCTATATCCTGGGAATAATTCAAATGCTTGACTGACTTCATTGGAATCACTTGTTTCTAGAGCATATAAAACTCTAAAATCTGAATTAGAATGCCTATATCCAGTTAATAAAACTTTTAATGATGTTGCTGGTTTAGTTAGTCTAACTGGACTAGAAACGTATACTGCTGTGTGTGGATCATTCAAGATAGAATTAGCACCACTATTGCGAACATAATTATCACCAATAGGATTGTTTAAACGATGACCTATAAATTCTACTGAAGAACCACTACCAAGTCTAATCATTGGTGATAAATTTTCATCATTTGATGTTAAATTTAATACTGCAGTAAATGATTTATTTCTAGGAATTTCACTCAAATATTCATTTTCATTTGTTTTTGATGCAACAATTCTAACACTATTAAGTTTATTAAATCTATTTAATGCTACTGGTTCATAACCATTATCAACAAATGAATTTTCAGTTCCAGAAACACTTGTTCCTGTAACTGTTCTGATAGAAGCATTTATTCCCGTAGTTGCTCCACCAATACCTGTAGGTGTTAGTGCATCAAATCTTGGAACTACTGCACTATAAAGAATATTTTGAGTAGCACTGGCTTTATTACCACCAACAAATGAATCACTTGTAAATGATAATTGTGGAATATCAACATCATCGGCTGATCTATCTAAACCATTTTTAGATCTATCAAATGATAGATAGTAACTATCAAGATCAAAATTATCATTGAGAATTGAATTAGGTTCTAATTGCAATCTTCTTAAAGATACACCACCTAATTCATATTTTCTAATAACATCACCAATTTCATGTGAAATAGCATTTGTACCATCAACACCTCTCTTATTTCCATTAGAATTTGCTATCTGTAATATACCATTACCAACTCCAGAATATCCAATAATTTCACCACCAACAGTAACGTATCCTGTATTTGCAGCACTTACCCTAATACCTTCAAATAAATCAAATGGTGTAGTATTAGCAACCCCAATAGTTCCTCCAGAACCACTTCCTTCAGATTGTGTTAATGAAACATCCAAAACAGATGATGGTGAATCTGTTTGTAAATTTTGTATAGAAACTTTGTTTGTACTGGAATACATTCCATGATTAAATTGAGTAACTTTAAATGTGTTTCCTGCATTAATACCAGTATTATTAAAATTAGTCTCTAAAATTGTTGTATTTGCTAATCCAACCAAATTACCACTATTATTGAAATAACTTACTCCAACACCAGTATATGATGTATCTGTTCCTTGTATATTTGTAAGATACAAGGTGTCAATACCACTAATGGATTGAATAGTTATTCTAGCACCGTCTCCAGTAGATCCATCAACAGTACTAGTAACAATTCCAACTACATCACCAACCTTATATCCAGTTCCTCTATTAGCATCTACTATTTGAACAGCAGTAATTGTTCCATTCTCATCCGAAGTATAATTAAATTTCAAATCTTTACCTTGTCCAGTAATTGTAAATGCATCTACAGTATTTGTATTTGTAACATTTGGTTTATAATTAGAACCACCAGAATCTGGAACAACTGACAATCCAGTAACAGAACATCCAACACCACTAATAACTGCAGTACTAGTTGGCTTATTACCACAGATTTTTCTTCCTTCCGATAAAACAGTTGTTAATACTGTATTGGAAGTTGGAATAGTTGTTATACCCACAGAACCTGTTTTTGGTAATGTTTGTATTGGATTGTTTCTTAATGTTGGAATATATCCATTACTTCCATCTAAATCTGGATTGCTAAAGAATGCAGAACCACCAGTAGAAGTAAATTTAGCTTTATAAAGTTTAAATGTCATATCCATGGTCTGATCTTCAGTCCATAAAGCACCGTTCTGTGACTTAAATAATGCACCAGCACCATATTGCCTAGAATATGTTATAGATGCCCCTCCAGTCGATCCTGGTATACTTGCAGGATTAACCGCAGTACCACCATGTCTAGCAGTCCATACAGTATATGCAGTACTCTTTTCAGCAAGAAGTACTACTGCGTATGAAGCACCAGGTGCCAAATATATTGGTTCTGGGAATACAAATTTAGTTGGCTTACTAGCAGAATCAGGATCAAATTCGATATTATTTACAACTTGTCCATTTGAATCTATTTTAGTTGGATATAATATTTTACTTCCAAGAACTGTCATAGAAGGACGGGCATCTCCTGTTGTAGTTCTTATTTCACATCTTACAGGTGTTTCAGTTACAGTATCAATTGATGCAAAGAATACATCAACTGCAGTTATAATTGCACCATTCATATCATCATTAGCACCAACAGCAGATGGTGCATTTACATTTCCACCAACAACAAAAGTTTGTGCCAATGGATCTGTATATACAGCATTTGTTGTATGTGTATTTCTCCAAGTCATGGATCCTTCAGCATTTATAGTTGCATTAAATCCAGCATTAACATTTAATGTTGATGTGTTTGTAGTTACAGTAATATCATTTTGCCATTCTTCTACTGTTCCTATAGCAGTATAATTTGTTTCACCTACAATAACATCGGGATCTTGTCCAGGAAGTACTTTTCTATTAGTTTCACTTGTGGTTAATGTAACTGTTTTAGCACCTGTATTAATCTTAACAGCTGGTGCTGGTATAGAATTTGGATTTCTTAAGAAGAAAGATCCTACTATACTACCAAAACTATCAGATACCAATCTCAAATCTTTAACATAAGCAGATGCTCCATTTTCTCCAACTAATCTACAACCTTTAGTAAGATATCCAGAATATAATCCTTGAGCTTGTTCCGATAAAGCACGAGTATCAACATTTAAAAATGGTGAGGATGTTGTATAATCTGTACCAATACCATCACTACCATGAGAATATGGATTACTTGCATATAGTGAAGATGGATTATTAAATGCCCCTTCTTTATGATCTGGTCTACAAATTCTGAAAGTCATAATTATATTACCTTCAGAATCATATGCTGTTACTTTTTCACCTATTACAAATGTATTCACTGAACCATCAACGTCAAGTTCTGGATTTGGTGAAATCTCTACAAGTTTTGGAATAATATCAAATATTTGTTGACCATCAACAAATAAGTATATATTGGTATGCTCTGGGAATCCTGTAGAAACATACTCAATATTTCTAGATCTCATAAAATCTTCTGAAGCAGATGATAATAATCTATTTTGTATAGTAGTATCAGTATTACTTGTAACTACACTATCACTAGAAGATCCAGCAAGAGTAAGAGATCCACCAAAATCATCTGTTTGATCTGTAACTGTTACTCTTTGATTATTAGGTTCACGCCATCCAGGATCCCTAACAGTAGATTCTGATGTTGTATTAAATATAAGATTTCCAAGATCTAATGTTCCTGATTGACTCATATCAAAATTCAGAGTATCTACTGAATTTGTTCCCGTTTGTTGTATAGTATTATCTTCAAGTTGAATTGTTCTTGTCCAATTATCAGAATCAGGATCCAAATGTACATCAGCACTAATAGCAGGAAGTTCATATGGGTTTACATTAAGAATATCTAAAACATCACCCGTCTTTGTTGCATATGCTTGTGTTATCCAATCAACTTCATCATATTTTAATGTAATAACATTACCTGTTTTTTGTACATTAGAATCGAATAATTCATAATCAGTATTAAAATCTATACTGGATGGTATAGTAGATGCTTTTGGAGTGGGTAATAATGAAAGACTATCTCTAGTACGACGAGCAGTAATTTCTCTTCTTCTAGGATTTACTTGTACTGAAGAGAGGAAACTATTGATATTGGCATAATTCCTAAATGGATCTACAAATAAACCAGTTTTAAATCTATTTCTTCCTTCAGAATCCTGTATTTGTAAAGATTGTGCACTTGATTCTAATAATGATAGTGTAGTAGTTTCTTCCAAATTAGAAACTCTATCATCAATACCACCAATATCTTTCATTGTATATCTTCTATTATCAACTAATGTTAAGAAAGCATTTTGTGGATTATACAAATATGGTGGCATATTAATAGTTGCCAATTGCATTAATTCATCATTTCTTGCTGGTGGTTTTGGATTTTCTGCAGATAATCCCTTTTCATAAACAAAATCACCAAACTTATTCAAATAAAGTTTATCAATTCTTGGTAAATAATATTCATAACCTATAGTTGAACTTTCATTAGGTATTAAGTATTGCTTTATTCCTCCACTAAAATTCCTTGATTGGAATGCAAATGGAGATTTATCATCTACAGCAGGATTGTATACAGATACTCTAGGTCTAAAGTCAATAACATCAGTAGCCCTTATTTGATTTGAAATAAGTGGAATATCATTATTAAATCTTTCCTTATCATAACTTAAAGCAGTAAATACATCACCATTATCATCACTAGGAACAGAATAATAATCAAATACAATTAATAACCTACCAGATGGTGCTGATACTCCATCATTTCTAACCAATCTAGAATAATCATAATATTGATGTCTTTGTCCTTTGTTTATTGTAAATGAATTTGTAATATCTTTATAATTTCCAAGTTCTATACTTTCAACATTTGTTGTTATATTTGATTCAGTAAATTTAACCAGTTCACCTGAACTAAAATGATCTGGTGTCAAATAAACTATACCTAACTTATCAGCAGAAGGTTTTGTTACTATTCTTGCAATTACTTTACTATTATCACCAACAATATCTTCACCAATAACAGAATTTGTTTGAACATCTATTGTACTTGGGAATTTTAATACATCAAAAGATGGTGCAGAAGTATCAATTGACTCATAAACAGCCAAGAATTTAACAACATCTGGATAATTTAATGAAATTTCCTTATCTTGAACTCTTAAACCATATCTCTTGTCATACTCAAGTCCATCTGCTAATTGTTGTGCACCATTACCTACAGCAACACTACCTGATAATGGGTTGTTTGAATAGATTACATCAAGAGTTTTAGATCTATTATATTCTTTAACTTTACTTTTAGTTCCTTTTTTATTAATAGAAACACTAATAACGTTTTGTGATCCAGATCCTTCACCTAAACCACTAAATACAAGATTACTACTTCCGTATGCAAAAGTATCATTTCTAATTGTTCCTATTCCACCACCCTGATAATGTACAGAATATCTCTCTTGATCAAAAGGTTCAAAGGTTGCATTTGTTATTTCTGAATATTGAGCAGTTACATCAGCAATTGGAACGGTAGAAGCAGCACCAGCAATTTCTTGACCAGTTAATTGTTTAGTAACTTTTAATTGTGAACCATCAAGATTAACTGTAGAAACATTAATATTTTCAAGTGGAGAATAAAGTCTCCCAGATCCTACAATTATAGGTGCACCAACCTTCATTTCTAATGTGGTATTGGAAGCCAATGTCCCTTTAAAAACACCTGGTACCTCTGGAGAAATTTCTTCTAGTTCAATAGATGTTCCACCAGCACCTATAGATTTAACAGTATTGTAATAAGGATCACCACTCATATGGAAATTGTATATTACAACAGATCCTTTTCTAAGTCCAGTAAACGGTTGTGAACCAGCAGTTACTACACCGCCTCCAGTAATAGCAACATTCATAATACCATTAGGAAGTCTAAATGATTCTAAATGAGAATTTGCTTTAAAATCTGGATATAAACTATTAGTTGCAGAAACTGATTTAATATTTTGTGTATTATATGCAGTAATAATACCAATAGTTCTGGAAAAATCTATACCATTTACTTGTATCTGTTCACCTTTTGAAAAAGATCCTGATGTTTGATTTACGTCAATGTATTCGGAATTACTACCTGCAGCAACTGTATATCCACTAGCACCACTACTTTTTCCTTCTATTAATGATCCAGAAGGAATTTCTGTAGAACTAACAGCATCATTTAATGTTAATGAAGTATTTGTTTGAATATCAAATAATCTCAATTCCCAAACACTAGCATCTCCAGTATATGCAGCATCTTCTAAATTAAACGAATATGCTCTTGCACTACCTATATTATCCCCTGCTTGTCCAAACTTATTAAATAATCTTACATATTCTCCTTGTTTTGGTAATCCTTCAACTGTATTAACCTTTAAAATATTACCCATTTCGAAGTTAACACTAACTTCACTCTTAATACCAACTTCTCTAGGTTTATCTACATCAATAATAGTAGTTCCTACCTTTTCAACATCATATCCTCTAACATAAGCCTTTCCTGCTGATACTTTTACTGCCAATAAATCATCTGAAGGTGTATTTCTCTGTTCAGTTTTATCATCTTCAAAATATAAACCACCATTACCTAATCCATCGTTTAGTGAATTGTGTAAAGATACTCCAAATGGAGAAACAGTATAATCTCCTGATTCGTCATATGTTCTTTCTGCAATCCAATCCCTAACAATATTATATTGAGTTTTTGTTTGTAGGATTTTAATCTTACCCTTATCAACCCTCATTAACTCAACAAAATCTGTATCATTATTATCTGATAATAATTTTTTAGATAATGTTAAATTAATTTTTAATCTATCAGCACCTGGTGCCGCATAATTTGTAAATCCTTTTGCATTATCATATAAAGATTGATCATCTTTAGCATTTATAACCAATTCATCAATTTTTAAACCTACTCTGTAAGATGGAGTATTAGTGTAATTATCTAATATTATAGTTTGATCATCAACATTTACGAAATATCCTCTAATAAAATATACACCTTTAGATATAAATGCAGCAGATCCTATTGCAGTTGCATCTGAAGAAATCAATGAAGCAAATGGTGTACCTGCATTTATAGTCGTATTTCCATAAGTTACATTATCATCACATATCAATGGTTCTCCATCAGAAAATGGGTTAAGTTGTGAATCATTATCACCACTCAAATAAGTAACATATACTGTTAAATCATCAACATTTACATCATCCTGAAAAGATACAAATTTTACAAAAGCACTAACTCCAGAATTTTGTCCAATTATTTTCTTTCCTATAAAACTTTTTATATAAAGTGATATATCAACACCATAATTTTCAGCATTTAACTTTACTGCTTGGTATTGACCATCATAAGAAATACCACCAGGAATAACTACAGATCCTTCTTTAAATATATTATCTCCAAAAGATTGTATCTGATTTTGTAATATTGATTGTGAAGACGTTAATTCTCTTGCCTGAATTGGAAATCCTGGTTTATATAAGACTTTATAAAAATTTTTCTCGGAAGAAAAATCATCATAATAAGGACTTACATTTAAATTCGTTTTTTGTGCCATTTTTTTTAGAATTCCAGAATAATCTTAATGTCTTCTTTTTGTCTTAAATCTCTTTCAACCTCTTTACGGTTATCAATGTAGATGACATCTCCTGTCTTTTTATTTATCTCAGGATTTGCAAGTCCATTAGTAAAATTGACACCTAGATTGATCAATTTATTACCCACAGAACTTGTTATGCCACTAAAATTAGTATCAACACTAACACTAAATGATGCATTAGCAGCAACAGATTTGATTTCTGCAGCAGTTGACTCAAAAGAGAGGACTTTTGAACTTTGTCCTATATTGCCATTATCAGTTTGATCATTTTCATTCCCAAAATATAAAGATCTATCTTGAATATATTTCAAAACTTTAGTATCTTCATCATAAGAAGCAACGTATCCTTTAGCAAGATTACCATCAGATCGAAGTTGTGTTATTCCAACACCAATAACATTATTTAAATTATCAACATTGATTGTATTATTTAATTTTAGTGAATATAATGAAGAATATTGATTAACTGTAGATATTCCAGTAGATCCAAATTCAGTTGGATTTTTTAATATACCAACTTGAGCAAAATGAGTATCTGTTGGATAATCTTTAGTAGAATCATCAAATCTTGCATAAACCAATACCTTATCAGCACCTAATTCTGAATAAATATCATATCCATGACCTTTAGATGGTGGAATTATAGGAATTAATTTTGCTTTAGTATTATTAGAAAGTGCACCTGTATTAAATGAACTTAAATCAACCATTCCATATGTATATCCGAATCCACCACTAGTTACCTTTGCATCAGTTATAACACCATTATTGTCTACTGATATTAATACCTTTCCTCCAGTACCATCACCTAAAATATCAACAACATAATCAGTTGCTGCTTCATTACCATAATTATCACCACCACTTTCAATATATATTTTCTTTATTTGATTATTATTAATATCAGAATTGCCAGATTCTCTAACGTTTTGAATTTGAGAATCTGTAGAAGTTGACCAATTATTTGGTAATACAATATATTCTGTAGAATCAAATTTTATAATATCACTTGGAGAAACTGTAAACAAATACTTCCAAATATAATTATCTTGAATTCCAGCAGCTGCTGGTTCTAAATCAGTAAATGTTGGTTCATCTAAAGATCTTGTTCCTTTAGCAGTGTCAGATCCTTTTGCACCATATGCTCCATTATCCAAACAAACATAAACTCTATAATCAGAATTCATTACATAATAGTTTGTTTTATATAAGCTGCCAGTATTTCCATTTGGTGCTGTATTAATTCCAACTTGATAATCATGACGATACATATCATATCTTGTATTAGCTGTCCAAGAATATTTTTTTATAACTCTTCTAATATTAGCACTACTAACTTTCTTACCAAAAAGTGAAGTATCCTTATAATGTGAAGAATATTCAAAATTATCTACTGGCGAAGGAATACTATTTGTGGTATTATTATTCCAAGTACTAGTTCTACCAAATCCAACAACTGTCGGGTTTGGTAAACCCAGAAATACATAGTAAGAATTATTAGAATCTAGTACAGAATCTATAAAATTACTTGCATTCGATATTCTAAATTGATCTGTGACTACCGCTGGCATCTTAATAGTTTTTTAGATATTTATACAAACATTTTAAGTAGGTGTTTTAATTGCACCTGTTGATTCAAAAGTATCAGCCCCACCCCTTCTTTGTAAGGTTGGGAATGTTGTTAAACCAGAATCAATTTTCAATCCCGTTACACCTATAGATATTGGTGAACCTGATCTACTAAATCCAGTAAATTTACCTAGAGAATATTTGGCAACAGGATTTTTAGCATCTCCTGTAGATGTTAATCCAATCACATTTGTATCTGATTTTATATTACATGTAATAACACCTACCATTGGATTTGAAGGATCTCCAGCCAATCCACTAGAAGTAAATTCAGATACTTTATAAATGTTATCCGCAAATGATGTACCAACACCAACAGTATTAGTATCTGTTCCATCAATAGAAATAACTCCATCACCAACTCTAGAATCATAGATGTATATTGGACTTCCTACGGATATAGGATCAAAACCACTAGTACTAATTGCAACGAATCTGATGCCTAAAGTACCTCCAGAAACTGCTCCAGCACTAGTTGTACCTATACCAGTAATAAATCCAGATGTATGTTCAATTGCTAATGAACTTCCATTTGGAAGTATTTCATATGATGCTTCTGGTGTCTCTATAAGAATGTTGGGTGCAACTGTATAACCAATACCTGCATTCGTAATAGTAAATGAACTATCAACTACATCTCCATTTAGAGTTGCTGTAGCAGTTGCAGTTATACCTATAGCAACATTATTATCATCTACAAGATTTGGTGGTGCTGATATAGAAACAGTTGGTGCTGTTTTATATCCACTACCACCATTAGCAAGTGTAATAGTAGTAACATCTCCATTATTACCAATTGTTGTTGTTGCCTTTGCTGGAACAGGATCTGGTTCTCCCGAAACAATTAATCCACCAAATGTAGGTGTTCCACCATCATAATCAAATAATTCTGCACTTGTTACATAGAATTCTCCACCTGATGTTGCAATATCCTGAATAATTTTAGTTGTTGGATATACTCTAGGTTCCAAATCAATCCTCTTTTTAAATACAACTTCTTTATTAATAACCTTATCAACTTTTTGTCTCATTAAAGCAATTGGTTTTTTATCTAAATTGTTAATACCAGGTCCACGATAAACATTAGTTTCTAATGCTTGTGATGTGTTTAATGATAAAACTGTTCTCTTTTCTTGAGATCTGGTTGTACTAATAGAAGGATTTTGAAGAATTTGAACCTCATCACCAATTTCTATGGGTGGAACTTCTGCATCAACTACAATACAATCAACACTATCAGTTCCTTTGTAGAAGAATACTGCAACATTATCACTAGGATCTGGAGGAGAAGTAAATACAAATGCTGATCCACCAGTAAATGTATATGACTTATTTGGTTCCTGAATAATACCATTAATAACGATTAATAGCACTGCAGCAATATCAGCATCCAATCCTTCAGATGCTTCTAGACTTATTAAACTTCCATTATAGTATAATGGGAATTTGACTCTTATTCCATCTTGGAATGACTTAATAGAATCTATAAAATCAAATTCACCAAATTGCCATAGAGAGAAATCATCAGAATATGTTTTATCAACAGTTAATGATGTTTTATCAACAATTTCAATCAATCTTCTATCAGTAACTAATCCAACTGGTTCAAAAATATCACCCTCTCTAAATGCATAACCAGATCTCTTAATATCATATTCAGAAATTTCAAAGAATCCAGGATCAGATCCAATTAAAGTACTTGATGGACCAACAATAGCATTAACCAATAAACCAACACCAGTATCAGTTGTTGCACCTTCTCCTAACCTAGAAATACCTCTAACTGAAAGATTATCATAAGAAGGTTCTGAAACTGTTATATAAGGATTTTTATAACTTACACCAGCACCAACTATATCAAATTTCAATGCTCCACCACCATGATTTGATGATTTACCTACTTCAATGTAGAATTCATTATTACTTGTTTTTGTTATAGCAGTAGTTATTCCAGCAATAGGATCAGACAATCCAGATCTACCAACATTAACCGTAAGATCCTTTCCAGAATTAGCAGTTGCGTTAGAAACGACTGTTCCTATTCCAGAAATAGGATCAGTTGATCTTGGATACGTATGTTCAGTTGCATGACCATCTTTAGCACAAGTCAGTGTTAATGAATTATCAGCAATAGTTATATTTGCTCCATTAGATATTCCATGAGCACTTGCAAATGTTAATGTCATATAACCAGTATCTCCATTATAAATGGCATTGATTGGTTGTAATGATCCATTAACAGCAGTAGATGTAGCACTAACAAACTTATGCTCCAAACCACCACGAGGGTATGTGTGAACTGTTTGATGACTATCTTGTGCACATGAGAATGATAATGAATTATTAGTCAATAAAATAGTATCATTGGTAGCAAGATTATGTGATGTCTTAAAGATCGTCAATCTACCATTTACTGGGTTGTATGAAGTTCCATTAGCAGGTGTAATGAAAGTATTATTCAATCCTGGATTTGCAGCACAATTAACGATTTTAACTGATTGTGAAGTTCCAGAAATAAATTCATGAGTATTGATTCCAACAGGGCTTGCAGTAACTACTGCTCCAGTACCAACAGAAGAACCAACAAATATTGAGAATATATCTTCATTAACTCTTGTTATATTTGTTTGTACTCCAACAACTGGATCTATTCCATTTCTTGGATATGAATGTGTTGTTGTGTGGTTATCTTTAGAACATGTAAAGACAAGAGAATTATTATCTAAAGTTACAAGATCAGTGGTATTCATACCATGATTTGAAGCAGTAAATGTTATTATTCCTGATACAGGATCATAATTAGCAGAAATAGGTGTTAATTGTCCTCCACTAACTTTATTAATTGCTCCAGTACTTGCTGATACAAACTTATGATCATATCCACGATCATTAACTTTAACCTCTATAGGTACTATATCATTATAACCAGATCCAAATGTTAAATCACCATAATAAGGATAAACTGTACCTTGACCAACATAACTGTGTGTAACTGTACTAGTTCCAACATTAACAGTAAATGTATTTGTGGATGCTACAGATATAATTGAGAATTGATCTCCATAAACACCACTTGGGAATATTGTAGTAGTCATTCCTGCATAAGCACTATCACATTCAAATACCAATCCAGATAACTTAACAGAATCACTATCATTGTAACCAAAGACAAATCCATGTTCTGAAGATGTTGTTATAGTTACTATTCCAGTTACTTTATTGTATTGTGCTGTTTGTACTCCTAAAGCAGTTCCAGTTGTTCCAACTCCAACTATTGATGTAAGAGAACCATTTGAATTTATCACTGGTCTGACGATCGCTGGGGTCAATCTTGCATATCCTAGTCCATTTGAAGATCCTATTGATATTGGAACACCACCTCTCGGTAATTGATTCATATTTACATCAGAATCTGATATTGCCAAAGATCCATCAGATGATGTAATTCCTGTAAATACAACACTAGATATTCCAGCATTTTCTATAATTTGGAAATTATTATCTGGATTATTATCTGTAGTTGGTGTTTGGAAAACTCCATTTATGAATAAAATACCACTTCCACCACTAGTTCCTATTCCAGTAGTATTTGCACCACCAACGGTTAATGTAAATGTTGTTGTAATACCATTAAAATTGTTAGAAATATCATCATAAATTATATTTGATCCATAATTATTTCTAAAATATGCTCTACCATTAAAGCTTGATGTTGGGAATGGTAATGCATTTGATAATTGTTGAACATTAGGATTTCCTCTTGGAGCTTCTAGGAACCAAATATCCTTACCAGTAATATTATATGATCCTTTAAATAAATCTACTTCTGTAGTGTCGGTATATGTTGTTGCAATAGTTCCTGCAACTGCTCTTTCAACTCTAACTAGAGAATATGTACCTGCTGCTCCAATTGGACCAGAAGTTGTAGTACCCATACCAACAGCAAGAATTTTAGTGTATTCGTTACCAATTTTAAGTAAATTGCCTGTAGTTAATGTTGATATTCCACTTAATGAAAGTACAGATGTTCCTGCTCCAATTTGACTTCCAACATTATTTTCTAAAGTATATTGTATATCTGTTGGTGTTATTGGTGATTGAACAATATCATCAATTGATATTAAAGATTTCTCATTTGCCTTTGCCATTGCAAATTGATGATAATTACCAGTACCAACATTAACAAAAGTAACTGCTGCACCTGCTCTTGTTGTAGAAATAGTAAAATTGTTATCATTAACAACTGTTTTAACAAATACTCTTGAAGGTAATGTACTTGAAATTCCAGATGACTGGTTTTTATAAGTCATTGGACTTGAAGAAATACCAGCAAATGTTGATCCGGGAGTATAAACTAATTCTTCATTTGCTCTAAAGTAATGATTATCTAATGTAAAATTACCAGTGGATAAGTTTATATCATTTGAATCTGAAGGATTAAATGATTTTGCAAAAATAGGTATAGAATTTCTATTTACTGGGAAATCCTTTCTATTAATTCTACCACCATTAATAGCATTGTACAGTTCATTATCAACATCTTCTACAATTTTTCCGTAAGTTAATGGTGTTGGAACATTTGCTAAATCAAGATTTCTGTAGAAACACTGATTTAATACTGTTAATGTAGTTACTCCTGTTAAATTATCTGGATGGAACCAAACATTAAAATCATCACCAGATACTGCACCACCAAAAGTTCCAAGTCCAACTGCAGGGTCGTATTGCGAATTACTTCCAGTATCTACAGATAGAATTTGTGATTGTTGTACATATGTCTCTCCAATATCATCATTTATTGTCAGTACTTCATGTAATGCTTTTGATGATCCTATACTAACTTCAACTATAGATTTAACAGCATCAAATACAGATTTATTTAAACCCTCATCTTTAAATATTGCAGTTGTACCAATACCTGTATTTGTTATTCCTTGATAGAATGCAGATCTTTCTGTACCATCAGGTTGTCCAGTTGCAGTAAATCTATAAACACCATTTGAAACTCCTGTAGTACCAAACCCAACAATTTTAGATCTAACTTTAACATTATTAGATGTATCATTCTCAAAATCAAATGAGAACATATTTGCTGATAAAGATGATGTCAAAATACCAATTTTATCTAAAGATAATGCAGTTGCATCACTATTAACATAAAATTCAGATATAAATGTATCTTGACCATTATGAGTTACATATGACTCTACAAAATTTATCTTATTTGTAACAGTATCAGTTATTTGAGAGGTTACATGGAAAGATCCAAATTTATCAGAAGGAACCGATATAATATTACCTGTTGATCCACTATTAATTGTTCCTACAAAAGAATTTAAATCTACAGGACCAACAGAAGCACTTCCAAAACCAGCAAGATTTGAATAGTATTTACTAGAAATAATTTTTATATCATAATCATAATCATTTGGGTTATTTGGTATGAATCTAACAAAATTCTTATTAATATTAGTATCTTCAAATAATTCCCATTTTCCTATTATATTTTCGGGATATGAAGTGTATCCAGCACCAGAATTTGTAAAACTAGATTTTTCTAATAATGCATTATTAGAACCAGTACTCAAAACAACTAATTCATTCATTTGATAATCATTAGTTATCTGATCAACACTGTTTATTCTGACAATATAATTATTGTAGATATCTGTTGCACCAAATTCAAAGATGTCAATATGTTGTGTTACCCCAGAATTTAAATTGGAGAATGATTCGTTTATATTATCAATAGTAAATACTTCATTAGATCTACAATCAATATAGTCACTCAACCTTATATTTTCAAATTTAATTAGTCTAGAAGTTGCTCCTGCAGGTTCTTCATCATAAACCATATCAATATAGTAATCAGTATCAACTCTATGCTCTTCTATAATGTCATAGACTATACTAGTGACATTAGAAGATCCTATACTAACTCCTGCTGTTGATGTTATTCCAGTATCGGAAAAATTCTTCAATCCACTAGTATGAAGTAAATTGTTAACTGGAGTTTGTATTTTTTTCCATTCTAATGGACTTTTTATTGAATATGATAAATTCTGATAATAATCATTGTTAGAAATTACTTGAGTATCATCACTCAATTTACCTACAGTATCATTCCATCCAATGTCTTTAAGTAATGAGAATCCAGTTTTATATCTTCCAAAATTCTCTCTGATTTTTTTAATTGATGCAGTATTTCCAGAATTCTTACCTAAAATTATATCACCAATTTTAAATTCATAATCTTCAGATACTTTTATAGTATTTGAAGAGGATTCTGTAATAACTAAATTTGTTTCATTTCCGTTAACAGTAATAGATTCTCCTATACTAAATGGAGATGTTACTTGCTTAACATAAAATTCTGGATAATCATTTTCATTTACCGCATAAGCATATTCTGATGGCAATGTTTTGGCAATACCAGTGTTTGAAGTATATGGAGAAACATCAATAGTAAGTCTTACATCACCAGCAATTATATCATATGCAGAAATAGTAAGTAACTTATATCCATAATCTGCTGAATTAAATCCTGTTCCATCTTCACTAGTTTTTTCAATACCCTCAATAAAAACATTTTGACCAACACTAAATGGTGGAATATTAAAACCTAAAATAGGTGTAGTTAATGTACATTGGAATGTAGAACCAGAATTTGACCCGATACTCTTAATATTAATACCATTAGTATTATTAATTGTACGTAAAGTTACAGTTGTTTCTGGAAGACCTAATGGTTGTTCTTCAACATTAATGTTTATGATAGAACTCTCTAACATTATTGGTTCCAAGAAACCACTTTCAATTCTTTCTCCAGTATCAGTATTAACGATAATTATATCAGGAGCAATGATGAAATTGGATCCACCATCAGTTACACTAACAATTCCAAGTGTACTAGCATTGTCAAGTTGGATTATAGGTGAAATATATGCTTCTGGTTCTAAAGTTTTATCTGAAGAATATTCAAATCCCTCATTAATAATTCTTACTTTTTCAACATCACCAATAAATTGTGATGTTGGTATAATAACTGCATCTTGACCAAAAGAAGTTGTTCCAGCTACTCCAACATATGTTGGAATTTTTTTGTAATTACTTCCACCAGAAACTATATCAATATTATTAATAGGACCTTCAGCAGATAATGATGTTGTAGAATAATCTAACTTATCACATTGTGTAGATCCGTAAGATAAAGTTTCTGGGGTATTTTTTAAATATATGTTAAATGTTGTTGTACCTACTCCTGAAATATTATAACTTTCGTTATAAAGACTATCAACCAATACTATAGATGAATAATTTTTAACATCCTTATCTGCAGTACTAATAAAACCTGATTTTTCTACATTATAATAAAGAACAGATGGTAAACTATTACCATATCCAATAGTTAATAAAGATCCATCATTAGAAACACTAAATGGTGATGTAGATCCTGTAGACACAAATTCATTTCTAAACTCATTATCATGATAAATTTTAAAATTATATCCATCTAATGTAGAATTTGATATATCAAATACTAAATTATTATTTCTTACACATTCAATCTGTGGATTTATAAGAGCCAATTTTTGTGTATTTCCACCAGTTGCCGTTGTAATTGCAACTATATTTGGAGGATCTTGTTGTACATCATATAGAGTATGACCAAATTGTATAAAGTCATCATCTTGCCTATAAACAAAATATGATGCAGTATTAACTAAACCACTAGCATTTCCTTTATAAAATAGTTTATCTCCAGTTTTATATCCATGATTTGGAATATTAAGTCTATCAGTATGAATATTAACTGTACCTATTGTTTTTCCATTAATTAAAATAAAACCATCATTAGATGTTTCAGCACCTTCATTTCTTTCGACTGATATTGAAGGTGTTGCTCCAAGACCAACAGAAAGATTTGGTTTAATATCTAATTTTACTAAATCACCAGAAGTTAGTCCGTGTGCAGTAGAAACAGAAACAGTAGATTTTATTCTATCAACTTTACCTGTTACCTGATTTAATTCAGTTTTTAACAAATATTCATCATTATCTCCAGTGCCACCAGTACTTCTAAAATACAACTCTGTATGTTCCAATCCAGTTTTAATACCGAGTGTGTTTATTGTTTTTGGTACAGCATATAATCCAGTAGTTGGCAAATTAAAAGTAACATTATTAGTAGTCGTAGAAACAGATAAATTTGATCCAGCAAAAGGTATAGTTAAATTAATTTTCTGATTATGTTCAAATCCATGATTTTCAATATAAAGTTCTCTAATTGGAATATTTCTTGTAATAGATCTACCAGCAAAATCAAATGTAGTTGAATATTCGGTACCATCTTCTGTTCCAATACCAGCTGATTTTACTGGATTGAAATATGCTTTATTATTGAGTTTAGAATCAAAAAACGGTACAGTTTGATTTATTGTAAAATTATCTGGGATATAATTAACCAAGCTACCTTCAGGATGCTCTACATTAAATGAAGTAAAACCTCTTTTAACACGAATAACATTTAAATTTTTAAAAATATTCAATATCTTTAATGTTTCTGTACCTATAGAAATACTACTACCTATAGATACTGAATCTGGAATAGAAGAAACATATATCTCTGTAGTAAATCCAACACTAGGTGAAGCTATACATGTAGAAATTGTACTTGCTGTAGATGAAGTTATTCCAATTTGATATGATGAATTTAATTTTGAAATATTAGTTGATATACCAGAAAGATTGATAAAATCTTTATCATTTAAATTATTATTTGGTATATGTATTTTAACTTGATTATCTTCCCATAAAAGAATCGAATTATCATATTCTTCTATTGTAGTTTGAATATTATCAACTTTTCGTCCCTTAATACTCTTAACTTTAGTAATCAATCCATCACCACTAGTTCCAGTACTATCAAAATTTAAAATATCACCACATTTAAATTTTGATCCTGCAGAAATAATATCAAATCCAGTAATAGGACCAGAAGATACGGATTGTATTTCAATTTTTTGATCTACAATCTCTGGTGTTTCAACTAAAAAGTCATTATTGGCATTTTTATCAGATACCTTATATGGAAATGTATTTCTAAGTATATCTTTATTGTTGAAATCAAAAAGTGATTGATCAAAAACTTCTAAATTTTCTTTTTCTGGTTTAGATCTATACTTATCCCCAATAAAATATGGAAATACAGGATTATCTGAAGAATCTACTAATGCACGATATACATAAACACCATTAGGAAAATCTACATTTTTTTCAAATCTACCATTATATTCGTCTAAATCACCAACAGAACTATCATAATAATAATCTTCAGTAAAGTATCCTGAAGCAAATCCTACGGGTCTATCAGAGATCTTATTAATATCAAGTACATAACCAGACTGTAAACGTACAGGATTAGTTGTTGGGTTTGATGGATTTTCCTGTGGATCTGTATATCCATATGGTCCATATATTGGGTTACCATCATATGCCCATCCAATAATACCTGATGTTTTACTATCACCATCATTAAATGTATTTGTTGTATATCCACATACCGTATATTTTAACTTATTACTATAACTTTCCAATAATAAATTCTTACCAAACTTATTAAATTGATTAATTTCTAATCCTCTAATTTTTGCATCAAATGAAGCATTTGTACCAGATGAAGTGATTTTAATAACTGATGATGTTGAATAACCAATACCAGCATTTATAATTTTAGTATCAACTATTTTTAAATTTTCTATAATAGGTCTAATTTTAGCACCAGAACCAGTTCCTGTAGGGTCGAAAAGAGTTACATCAGGAATTGAATAATATTCTTTTCCACCATATTCAATGTTAATGGAATTTAATTTACCATTGATAACATAAGGTGTCATTGCAGCATCTTTTCCAATTTGTAAATTTACAAATGGTCTTTGTCTATCATTTAATATTGTCGATCCATATCCAATACCACCATCATACAAATAAACCTCTTTTATGTTTCCTTTAACAGTTGGTGTTAAATCAATAGATGTAGTTCCAACACCAACGGCAACAAAATCTATAGATGCTTCAATTTTAGGATATGAAAAATGTTGATACCCATTACCTGTATTTTCAAATTGTATATAATTTTTACTTATATAATTTGAGGATATTGTTGCACCAACACCAACATCACACAATCTAAAGGAATTGTCATCAATTTTAACAACTTTATATTGATTTGTTGTTGTTAATCCAGATATTATATCACCACTTTGTCCACTAGATGGTGTATATTCTACAATCTCACCACTTTGAAAATTATGATTTTCAAAGTTAATAGTATTATTGGCAGTATTAATACCGACTGGTTTTACTTTTAACAATCTATTTGTATAATTAGTACCTCCATTTAAAACTTTAACTTCTAATAATGTATTTCTTGGACCAACTTTAAATTTATGAAGTCCAACTGCATTATTTCCATTTAAATTAACAGTATTAATACCTGCAACATAATCAGTATATGTTTCATGCAATTTTATAGTTTTATTATTTGAAATATCAGGATAATATATTGCATTGTTGACTAATTTTCCATCACCACTTCCTACTCCAAGTCCAATATTTAAATTTGTATCATAAACTATAGGTTCTCCATCAATAAAATAATGATCTTCTAAAAATACAATCTGTTCTGTTGATGTATTAATACCTCCACCATTTAAAGTTGTATTTGCATTAAATACAACTTCTCTATATCTTTCTGCAACAATAGGTTCCAGAATACATCCAGTACCATTACCACCACTTATATTAATTGAAGTTATATTATCAATATCAAAATTCTGTGGATCAACAGATACATCTTCAATAGATCCACTAATAACAGGAGTAGCAAGTGCTGTTGTACCAGAACCAGCGCTAATTAATAAATTTGGTGGATTAATTACATCATAATTACTACCATTATTCAATACAGAAACAGATTCTATAGGACCATAATAAATTTTATCTGGTGATTTATAATTACTAATTTCAACACCATTAATCAACATTCCTGTTGTACCAGATGAAGTTGATTGACCTATACCCGATGAAATATCTGCAGGTAGTTTAAATTTCTTTAATAATTTCTGTGGACCTATTTCTCTTGATTTTTGTGAATAAAGAGTAAACTTATGAACATTATCACCATTTGGAGCAACTGTAAACGTAATATGTCTATCATCAATTATTCCAGAACTAGATCCATACAATTTAATTCTTTTACCATCATTACCAACAAGATTTACATAGTAAATACCATCTTCCAATCCACTTAAAGGTGATCCTTCAGACTCATAAAAAACTCTATCTCCAATTTCAAAAGGTACTTGATCTGCAAATGCAATTGTATTATATACATCATCAGATAATCCAGTAAGAAAACCAACATTATTTGAAATATCTAAAGATATTGTCTTTACTTTTTCTGTTATTTGCTCATTATATGGATAAGAACCTTTAAATCCTGGTAATGAATTGGAAGCAACATATGCATATTCATTATCCCTTTGAATATAAACATTCTGAATATCTCCTAAAACTGTATCATTACCATAAACAATAGGTGTATTAAGACTACTTGCCTTACTAACCTTTCTTCTTAATTTATATTCTATATTTGGATTTAAACTTTCATTAAAATTTTGTAATGTAACAATGTATGTTCCATCATCAATTTCTTCAGATACAACTGGTATATTGTCACCATCTAAAGGATAAACAACTTTATTACTTTCTCTTTCTACAATTTCTACTGTATCACCATATTTTAAACTTGATCTATAAATTGGACTATCTAGCGTTAATGGAGATGTAGTAGATCCTCTTTTTATGTTATATGATGAACTGGTATTATAAATCCAAGAATTTGCAAATATTTGCTTATAAGTTTTATTTTTATCTGGATTTAATACTTTATCACCAATAGTTTTTACTGAAATTATGTCATTTTCATTAACATCTAAAGGAGTAGTTTTAAAGAAACTTGATAATACTCCGGTAAATCTCAATATTACCTGTTTTGTAATATCACCATCTTCATAACCATAATAAAAATTGTCAGATCTTACATTATCTGTAGCATAAATTGTAGATCCAGTACCTACCCATGTACAATTTAAAAATTGGTTTATTGACTTATCACTATAAGAAATTGTATTAATACCAGATCTAATAGTTCCTGTAGTACTAAATCCAATAGTAGAATCTACAGAAATAATAGATGACCCAACAGGAACATCTTCTAATGATTTTGAATTCGGTATAACAATAAAATCACCCTGAACATCTGATATTTCATCATATCCAACGAATAATCCTACTTTATAATACGTCCCTACACCAACTCTATTAAACGGTTCTATTTCTGATACTGATGCATTTATATCTACATTAATATCACTTCGAAATAAACTTTGACCTTTTAATTTTAAAGGATCTCCAGAAATTACTTCAGCAATAGCAACCTGTCTTCTAATATAATCTGCAGATGATGGTTTAAGTAAATTATTCTCTAAATTTATTATATCTGGAGTTGTTCCATAAAGTACATTAAATAATATTCTAAATGATTCATCAGTACCTTTTGTTTGGTAAAGAGATTTTGCTTCTTTTATAAAATTACCAACATTAATTCCAGAATAAAAATCAGTTTCTTCTAATCCTGGAGTAAAAGTATATTTTGTCTTTTTATAAAATTCTTTTAAAAATAAAGAACTTAAATTCTGTATTTTACTACTAGATGAATGTGTCGATGTTTCAGTATCACTAAAAACAAGTTCTTCTTGATTTAACTCTTGATGATAACTGGTAATACCACTAAATCCACGAATACATCCAGTAAAACTATCAGTTGTTAATCCAGTATATGTAATAACTTCATTATCAATCTTTAATAATCCATATTGATCGGGAAATCCTTTGGTACTGGATACATTTATCGTTGTGGAAGATGTACTGATACCTGTAGAAAGAGTTGTAAATCCAACAATAACTTCTGGAATTAAATTGTCTACATCCAAGTATTGATCAAGGTTTTCGGCAAGATCAACTGGTCCACCTTGATATTCTTGAGAAATATAATATTGTTTTAAAAAATCTACCGCAGTAGGACTCTCTTCCAAAATATAATTTGGAAGTTGATTGGATACAATATCTTGTATTTTAACTCTATTATCAAATCCTGTTTGTATCATACTACTCTCGTATCATTTTTCCGTTAGAATAACTTGATGTATAGAAATCTCTGGCAAATTGGACTCCAGATATCTCATCTCCCGATGCAATTACATCTCTTACCATATTTATTGAACTTTTAGAAACGTCAAATGAGAGGTATAAATCCTTTAATCCAATGACATCATTAGATTCTGGTATTGCTTGAATTTCAATAACATTATTTGGTTTATCTGTAGAAGTTATATTAACGGTAGTCAATATAATTTCACCTTTAACATAATCAACAACACCTGCAGAGGAATTTACAACTCTTGCTTCATTTTCTGATATTATCTTAACAATAGATAATGTTCCTGTTTTCATATCTGAATTCGGAACATCTGTCAAATATACAGTAGAAGATTCTCCAGAAACATTGAACCCAGTAGATTTTATATTTCTTCCTTCTGCATTTACATGGAATTGGTTACCAAAACATAATTCATATTGTGCAAATTGATTTGCAGCAACTTGTAAATCTCTTCTAATCCTTATTTTGGTTATATTTGAGGTAATTGCTTTATCAGTATCATCAATTGTTTGTTGTGTTTTACTGTATTTGAATCTACCACCAAATTTATTCAAATTAACTGATTTTGAGTAATCTGTTAATGAATTAATAACATTAGTTTTCAATGAATCTGGTGTTGAAACGAATGAATCATTATAATAAACACTTGAATCTATTTCAACATATAATATTTTAAGATCAACCAATTTTTGGTTAATTCCAGAAACACTATATTGCTTTAATTGGGAAAGAATACGAGATTTTGAAAAATCAGAAACATAACTACCATTTTTTGGTTTGATACTTATCCTAACTGTTCCAAATTCTGGTGGTTCCAATTCTTCACCACCAACAATAGAAACAGATTCCGTATTTGGGTATATTTTTTTAATTATTGCCTCATAATCCCTTGCTGTGACTGCTCTATTTTGTGCAGAGTATATTAGGGGTGAATAGTACTTAACAGAGTCTACAGGTTCAATACCAGACCCATTATGTGCCTTTAGAATTGTTGATACTGATATTGAATCGGCTGGTATAATACTTGCCCCATTTTGATTGGTAAAACTTCCCGAAAATGAGAAACTATTACTATTACCAGCATCATTACCATCTTCACCATCAGTAATCATATAATGAACAGTAATTATACTACCATCATCAGCTGATTCTGTACCTAATTTCTTACCAAAAAAACCATCTCCAAACTTAAGTTCATATTTTTCATCCTGAATCTCTCTAATAAAGTAAATTCTTGATGTAGTATCGATATTTGTGATATCAGATGCCAAAGAATACTTCAATCCCAGTCCACTATCACCAGATTTTTTAACATAAACAACTATTTTTGAGGTATCAATGTTTGGATTGTCTAAAATAAATCTTTGATCGAGTGATCCGTCATATTCAAACGTTTTTGTAAGGAATGTTCCTTGATATATTTTAATATCTTCGAATTTTGCTACATTATTAACTACATTTGAACTTATTTTTTCGACAATTGAGAAAGTATATGATGTATCATTCAAATTTCCAGTACAAACCAATCCTGGTTGTAATGATGCTATAGTAACACCGTTTTGAACAGGTGCATCAAAGGATACTGTTGCCTCTGCAGCAGTTCTAGAACGTGGTGTGTACCCTATATTACCTGCTAAAGACACTACATTTTGTCTAATAGTTGCCGAATCCAAGAAAGACTCATTAACTACCATGTTGGAGTTAAAGGCAGTTATATAAGTGTTATATGCTAGGGTATCGATTAAGACAGAAAAGTTTGATCCTTCAAAGTCAAAGTCCGTAAAATTTGAATTTGCCCGAAGATAGTCCTTAATAGACGTTTTTATTTGGTCGTAATCGAGGTTTGTAAATTTAGTAAAAGGCATATTATCTGGTCGCTTCTAGTATGAATGAGTATTCTTGAGTTGGAAACTCTTGACCTATAATATCAAACATAACATTTATTTCAAATTCATTATCGTCGGGTCTAGGAAGTACCTCCAATCGTACATTATTTACTCTTGGTTCAAAATTACTTATTGAAGTCTTAATTTGGTCTTCAATAATTGATGCAGTACCAAAATCCACAAAATCAAATAGACTTTTATAAACATCAGACCCGAAAGAAGAATCAAAAAATTTTTCAGTGGGAATGGTCTCTACAATATTTCTAACTGATCTGCGAATAGCACTCTCATTTTTCAAGATTGGTAGATCTTTTGTCACAGGATGAGGCACAAAAGACAAACTAATGTCTTTAAATGCTCTTGATATCCTAGAAATGGCCATTAAAATACAGTTTTTCTTTATTTATACCTAAAATCTTAATAAAGTTACTCATTAAGATTAATTTTTTCCTTTTTATTGTATTCTGGAGCCTCATCATTCATAACTTCTTGAATAATTCTCCCTTCTCCATCATATTTTGAGTCTAATTCCTTCGAATTTTCCATTTTTTCACGTAAAAAAATTATTTAGCGTAAAAAAGTGCCTCTTTCGAGACACTTCGGTTATTTTCCTTGTCCTCTGTACCTTTTTCGAGCCGAGTTACGGGATGTTGCAGAGTACTTTGAGTGTTTTCCTCTTCCTTGACGAGATTTTTTGGGTATTGACTCAATAGTCTCACCACCAGATAAACCTGCTTTTGCTTTAGCCATTGTCCTCCAAGTAAATTTCAGTTTTTAGTTCATTTTCAGTGGGATGTCCAGTCTGGTAGAATTCAATCGCATAATCTTGCATACGATTGAAGTATTCTCCTTGTGTGAGATCGGAAAATACTTCCTCACCATTGCGTATTATTCGATATAACTCTCTAGATGACTCTGGTTTTTTCATGTCCTACTCTAACTCTTGGATCACACCAGATTTCCATACCTGCTTCCTTCGCATCAAGACAGAAAGAAACGTCCTCTCCGCACATATCTTGTACTTCACCAGATTCAAAGACTTGCATCTTTGGTGCGAACCATGGATAAGTCATTTCTTTGTGCTCAAATACACCATGCTTGATTAATAACCAACCGAAACCTGCATAATCAACTGTGAATGGTTTGCGACGTTTGGATATACTTTCGATAGTTTCGTGATTCATCACTCCACCATTACTTCGAAAATCATCCTCTTCCATCCAATGTGCTACAGAGGTAGTTTTACCATCTTCGGTACAATACCAACCAGATGCTATATCTTGATCCATAAGAACAAGTTGCCAGAACTTCTCTGTATTGAATACTATATCACTATCAATCCATAATTGATAATCATACTTAAGCTTGCCATCCCATGGTAACTGGTCTGGTCCTCTTAAGACGTTTGCTCCAAGACACTTGCATCTTGCAAAGTTTACCATGGAGGAATAGTCTTGAGATATTTGGATACTTGCACCACTCTGTACCAAATCAAAGCATAATTGAACGAAACTCTTCAAGTATTGATAAGAAACTCCTCTTCCAGGTAAACAGAATACAACTGCCTTACCTTTAATTATTTCTTTTGCCTTCTCATAATCCCATTCAGGTTCTTTCGAAGAGGCTTTAGGTGCATTAGCTTTAACTGTAAATCCTTTTGCCATAACGTTGTGTAATTACTTCAATATCATACAGTATATATTGTTAATTGTCAATACGATGCCTCTGCCAATTCCTTTGTTTCTATCTGGTTTTCCGTAATCTCTGTATATGTTAAATCTTCTTTGAAATATGATTTGTATATTCTTCCCCAAATTATCTTAAACTCCGCTTCATTAAGATCTTTGAATAAACACTCTTCCTTTAAGTAAATGTGATACGTTTTATTCATGTTCAGTAATAATGATCTCATTACTATCTATATTCCACTTTAACACCAAATCTTCGTACCAACCGAATTCATTTATTATTTCTTCGGGAATGATTATATTATATCTACCAGTTACTGGATTAATCTCTATGGTGCTAAAAATATCATCGAAATTTTTTTTCATGTAAGTGAACCCTGTGGTCGTTTTTATATAGGGAAAAATATTTTTATATGAAATTGAGCTATACCTAGCTTTCGTAACACTTTATAGCTTATCGGTACCTATCGATTTTAAACAACAACCCCCGCTAAACGGGGGCAACTGTTGTATTCACGCACGAATGAGTTGTTTATACTTTAACCTCTGCTTTTACATTGATTTGTGTAAACAATTCAATCGCTTTTAATGCCTTTTGATATGTATTAAAAGACATATATCTGTATTTTAAATCATCAGGAAAGGAATACATGATTGTAGTGTTCATTGTTAATTAAGGGGAGAAGAGTTTGTGTTAGTTTCGGTGAGAAATTCCATCATAAAGTAATCACATGTGATTTCTAATTGTGATGCATACTTCTCAATTTCCTGATACATTTCAGGTGTGTATGTTAACATTTTATCACGCATAATCTGTCTCTCCATTAATATAACTTTCTACATCAAATTTGTCTTCCTGTTGTAACTCTGGAATGTCAAAGATTTCGCCTGGAGTATTCATTAACTCCAGGAGGATTTCGTCTTCATACATGATAATTAAGAGGGGGTAATTGGATAGGGGTTGTTGACACTAACTGTAAGACAATTCTGCCGTGTCATGTAATACAATTCCATCAAAGAAATCGGTTGTTTTTTGTCTAAAACTAACAAACCAATTAAAGTTTCTTTGATATACACTTGCCCCGTATTTTACCTCATGCAAAATTGCATTTAGTCTTGATTTTGTCGTCACTGTTTCATATCCACAGGATGATAATAACACACCTTTAGTGTTATAATCATAGGTTGCAATTTGATGCCCATGTAGATAGATTTGTGCACATTTTGTCAAGTCGTTATAAGAAACTTGGGTGTTTGCTTGACACCAATCTTTCCTATTACGAATTGCTTCACACATTTTTGCTTCAATTTTACGCATGTAAGTAAAAAGAAATAGTGGTGGAAAGTGGGTGAGGTAACAGATGTCTGACTTATGCTAACCCGTTTGCCGAGTCTAATTAAAGTCTCAGGGATGTCAACCTCTCTCCCACCTTTATAATATACATGATTCTGAGTGTATATGGGAAAAGTGTGTGACACTTTATCAACTGGATTCCGGCCGCGAGATCTCCGCAGTACGCAAGGCATAAAAAAATCCCCCGTGAGGGGGATAGTTGATTAAGTGGTTTGAAGTGACTTCACTAACTGTCTGTAATATGGTAGAATAGTATTAACAAATCCTCTGATGTCTTTCACCAACTCCTGCATCTCATAATGATGAATATTCCAACGATTAGAAATGTCACGTTGGTAATCTCTCACTTGGATTAGGGGAGCATTTGGTTTCACTAATTCAGTTGATTTGTTGACAACTTTACCAGATTCGAAAGTAGTTACTGTTACTTTCTTTGTCTCAATCTTTGGAGTTGTTGTAACTTTTGGTTTAGAAGTTGCCTTCTTTGTTGTTACTTTAGCAACTGATTTTGCTGCTGTTGTTGTAGTCTTACGTGTGCGTCTTTTGCGTGGGGTTGTTGCCTTTGCAGGTGTCGCAGTTGTTGACTTAACAGGCATAAAATTCATTCATTCGTTTGACTCTCTTAATATACACGGTTTTTGGTTACAGTGGGAGAAATGTGTGCCACTTTATAAATTGGTCGTCAGAACTCCGCCGTTCGCAGGTCGCAGCATCCAATCATCAAACTGTCACAGTATTTTCCCATACGTGGTTAAAATCGTTTATATTATGAATAACAACGGGGAGAGGCGAATGTGCCCCGTGAGTCGCCCTCACTGAAAGACATCCACCGGTTATTCATTTTTCATTCTTTTCTCTATGCTTTACGAAATCATTTCAGACAATGTGGATTTCATGTTTACTGATGTTGAAGAGATAGGCACATCTGACGTTTCCATATGTGTCAACCGTATCATCAAAGAATATTCTCCTTTCACTGAAGACTATGCCTCAACCCCTACACGGCAAGTCATCCGTAGAATGGTTAATAACTGCCTTGCTACTTTGAATGATTTACATCACACCCAAGTTTGGGAAGACATGGCAAGGCAAACCTGTGAGTTTACTGCCTCACCCCCTTACTAGGGGGTTTTTTAATGCTTGCGTACGCAGCCGCTAAACCAGTTGAGAAAGTGGCACATAAAATTCCCAAAGTGCCCCCTTCTGTGTGTATAATAAGTATATGTTTAATCCAAATACCACTTTTAATCCTGCGTTACCTTACGCAGTCGTTTGTGCATCTGCACCCCATGAAAACACGGTTTTCAAAACTTTAGATGAGTGTTGGGGTTTATGCCTTGACTTATCTGAAGAATACGGGCACTCTGAAATATGGTATGGAAAATGCCTGATGGGTGAATATCACAACGGGCAGTGATGCCCCGTACTCAAGATCTCAGCCGCGAAACCAGTTGAGAAACTGTCACACACTTTTCCTATTCGTGGTTAAAATCGTTTATATTTAAAGAGTCAACAAAGGATTTGCATTATGAATGGTTGGAAAAATTACGAAACCTGGAATGTATCCCTTTGGATTCAAAACACGGAATGCCTCTACAATTTGGCATTAGAGTGTGCAGGATTTCAAGAATGGAAAAATGTCATGAAAAATGACGTTGGAAGTTTTGAAACTCACGACGGGGTTGCATGGGATGATGCTGATTACTCTGAAGTGCAGTCTATGTTTAATGAAATGAAAGCAACGACTGATTTGCATCACTGGCGACTGGCATTACAGTAAAACGAAACCCCCAACACGGGGGTTTTTTAATGCCTCAGACCAGCCGCGATCGCAGGATCGCAGGTAGTACAAAAATACTCTTCACATAAGGAAGAGTATTAATGTAAACTATTGAGTGTAATTACCCAAGAATCTTATCACTTAAGGAGTCATAATCCTCTGGATTAATGTTATCAGGTAAACCCAAATCGTTGAAGTATTTGATAATTTCAACGAATGCAGTTTCTTCTGCTTCAGTGATACTTAATGTGCGTAATGTTTCAGGCATGATGATAATTAATCAAATGAATTGGAATAGGTTGTTATTAACGAGGCACGAAATCTTTCAGTGTGTCACTGTTAATAAATTGGGGTGGCATATACTCACTAATTAACTCCCAATCAGGTGAAAGTTTCATACGTTGAATATCATTTTCAAACGTAGATTTGCTCACTAATTGTTTGCTATAAGTCTTAAATCCACCTGCCATAAACTCAACAACTTTGAAGATTACGTTGTCTCGTATAAAGTTATCCCAACCTTTTACGGGATAATAGTTAACAATTGTGTCTCCACTAATTGTATCTTTACGAAGAAATTCCATGATGAAAGTAATAAAGAAAAGTGAAAGAATTGTTTCCATATTGTTAATATACCATGGAATTTCGACGAATGGGAAAATCATGTGACAGTTTCTAGAGTGTCAACCTTCTGCTGCTTAAGTGTTATTAACCGTGAGATAATATCAAAGAGAATATTATAATTAACTCCTTCCCAATCATCCCACTCTGAAACATAACCATCACAGTCAAAATCAACTGTATTGTCAACATTTAGTGGGGCATACTTCAAATCATTTGTTACATCTTCCAACCAAAATCCCATCGCAAAGTATTCACTTGAAACTACAATCGGGTTGTTAGTTGTCATAAACTGTTTAGGTAATTGTTTACAAATACTCGACTGATTTCGAGTATGTGTATAATATAACATGAAAATACGCAAAATAGGAATATACTGTGCCACTTTAATCTCTGGCACAATATATTCCTTAGTGAAAATATTAGTATGGTATTGTATAAACAATTAAACCAAATTGCAACGAATAGGTTACATCGAGTTCCACACGGATTGATGCACTATTTGTTATCTGGTTGCTTGCATTTATTGTGAGTTTATGATAAACTAGAGCTATGCATTATCAATCATTTTATGCATAATGTATGTACGCCATCTGAGAATAGTCGCAAGAATCTCTCGCGTATTCTTCATCTAGGTCATATGTATTTTGTATATCGTATGCATAATTCTCGTCCAGATCGTGGGCGGAATACTCGTAGTCAAAAACAGATGGATAATCGTTCATGAATCTAGTAGGAGAATTGATGAATGTATAATGATTATAACAAATCTCGACGAGATTGTCAAGCGTTTGTTATGTATAATGTATAATGTATTAAAGAAATCTCGTAGCGAAATCTCGTAGTGTATATGGCACGAAATCTCGTAGTAAAATCTCGTAGTCAGTAGTATATATGAACTTATTTATAAAATTGTGTCAATCTCGTAACAAAATAAAAATCCTGATACTTGACAAACTGCGATCCTCATGGTATGCTCGCAAAGGTTACAATTAATATCACCATTTAAAATACACTAAAAAACATAAGATTTGATACTCAAAGATACTCAAGGATACTATCCAAATAATAAACCATTACCGTTTTCCACAGCATTAGATATATAATACACAACTATATTTTTTAATGGGTTATATCTATTCTATTACCAATAACATCAACAAGTTCAGATTCATTGGTATAACTACAAAGTCTAATCCTTACGATGAATGGAAAAAATATAATCAAATTAAAGAATTAAATGATACTCCACTGTTAAAGGCAATTAATAGATATGGGTATCATTTCTTTAAATTCAGAGTATTAGAAGAATGTAATAATGACATAATAAATGATAAGAAAGAAGAGTGGATTAATAAGTTAGGTACACACAAGGAATACAATACAATATCAAATAATGTAACAATACAGAAGGAAAGTAAACCATTAATAAAGAAAACAAGAAAGAGAAGTATTAATAAAGAAAGAAAGATATATGGTTATCATACTATTACTAATGAGTATAAGGAATGGAATAGTCAAGCAGATTGTGCTGAAGATATTGAAAAGAATAGAAAGAAAAATGCTAACATTAACTTATCATTAAACAGTCCATATACTAATAAGATAGCATGTAAGAATTGGTGGTTATTTCGTATAAGTGATGGAAGAAAGATACCACTTAAAAATATAAAAACAGCATCTAAAAATAGGGGCAGTTCATACTATAGTAATATGGGTAAAATATCTGCTGAAAAATGTAAACGTAGAGTCATGGCAAAAGAAAAAGGTTTATCAGATAAGGTATTATATTTTAATTCAATTAGTGAGGCATCATTTTATATTAAAGGTGATTATACTGCTGTACCATCTATCATTAAAAATATACATGAGAATAAACCATGGTGTCATGCGTGGGGATACAAATGGTCTTATTATTGAATATCCTGATACCTATGCCTTTGGGATTTATACATTGATACACTATCTTCATTACCATGCACATCATCATACTGTGAATAGTGTTGACACTCTTGTTGACTTCTTCTCTTTATAAATTTTAATTCGTGCCATTGTTCCCTATTACACAATAATAATGTATGAATCATTTTGTGCTTCATCTCTTTCCCACTACTATAATAATGATTAGGTTTTGGTTTAACACTTGTCTCAATCGTAATATACTGGGATACAGGATTCCACCCACTCTTTATTCTCTTTTCATTATCAACTGGATCTCCTTTAAAATAAACCCATCCTTCATCTATATCTCCACTTGGTCTTTCCCATACCACATAATCATTTACTTCTGGTTCATACATCTCTTATCAACCTAACATAATTTGGGTTGATGCCATTCTGAATAAGAGCATTTAATTTTACCTTACATTGCTCTTTGGTTAATCCTTTACAATCATTGGAAACTAAATTCCATCCTTCAGTTGATTCCTCTTCTATTCGATATAATGGTTCAGTCATAATGTGCTACCTATTGGGATCATATTTGTATATAGTATAGATCAATCCGATTGATGCTATCAGTGATAAGGATAATATAATTAGAATGAAATTCATTTAATTACCACCCCAATACATGCCATTAAACTCTGCTATTGATAGATACTCATCATCATGTATCCTATCCACTTCATCAGGTTCACATTCAAATATAAACTCATCACAGAAATATTCAGCACTAATGCCACCTAACTTATCACATACTCTCAACATCTCTCCTATTTGCTCATCGGTCATTTCTAATATATCAATACAGAAAGCAATGTCCTTTTCTGTTTTTTCAATTTGTTGGTTGGTCATGATTAAACCTCTTCAAGTAGTTTTTCAATGGTAGTGTTACGTTCATCTAACTTATCATACATCTTACTATCACGAATAGCAAGTGCCACATTTAAACCAATGATAACAACAATGCCCGATAATATAATTGGTAGGTATTTAATTGGCATTGGGATCTTTTGCGAATTCATTTACCCATACTCCTTGATCCGCAATATGATTGAAGATAGGAACAAACTCTTTCTCTATATGCTCAAGTGCGAATTTACCTGCTATCTCCACTTGCTCTTTGGTCAGTTGAGGATACTTATCCTTGACCATTTTATTAAAATCTACGATCAATACATTATCCATTAAAATTTACCTCCAGTATCATTAATATCTATGAACTTTTCTTTCTCAAATTCATTGAGTTGTTTAGGATATTGTTGAGTCACGTTATCAACCAGTTCATTATACAATTCTTCATCATAATTGTCAATCTCTTCTTTCAATTCAACACTACTACAATCTTCATAATAATCATTTAATTGATCTGTTACTATTGCGACCAGAGTTTTCAGATCCATACCATCCACCATTATTTCAACAAACTGTTGGTAAACTTCTCTTTCTTGATCTCTGGTTAGATTTGCTTGCTTGATGATTGTTTTAGAGTCCATTTCAGAATTGGTTGGATTTGGGTTTGCTTGAATCTTCATTTTAATTGTACTCCCAAAATGCTGGTTCACATACTTTCTCACATAATGTATCATACTCATTTTGTGATTCTTCATTGATCCATCCATTATCATTAAAGAATTGGATCATTTC
>VTLG01016221.1_pt1 | contig 49902 bp, 73 predicted proteins | sample 4694571 | NCBI WGS metagenome assembly VTLG01 (sample SAMN12604809, study PRJNA352737) | marine metagenome | biome: ENVO:00000447; feature: ENVO:00000209|ENVO:00000569|ENVO:01000036; material: ENVO:00002151; isolation source: viral sequences binned using virsorter ... | reverse complement strand
TCCCTATTATTTAAGTATAACACCTTTTACAACGGATTCAACTGTTTCGTAGATAGCTTCAATTATCTTACCTTCAGTTTTCTCGTTTATAATTGGTATGTTAATATTTTCATTTAATTCTTTAACTATCTTAGCTTTCATCTCATCGTTAAAGATATAACTAGCAACCATTTCTTGTAACTTCATTCCCTACTTTCTCCTTCATTTTTACTTATTATGTGTTCGTGGTCCACCTCACAGTAAGATGGACAACTATAATTTGAATTATCTGGGTTAGCCATATACTCCAATGCATAATGAAGTCCCACAGCTAAGACTAATATAGCAATAGTTCCCCACACTAATCATCATCCCACCTAGATAAATCTAGTTTCTTTAATGGTTTCTCTATTATATGCATCTTTAACTGGTCGTTTTGTATACTCACTTTATTCCCACTATCTATATGATGTTTGCCATTCTTTGTTACAGTATAGAAAAAAAAGGTAGTCTTCCAGAGGCCAACACGTATAACACGAGCAGGTCGTCCATCAAAGATAACAACATCATCTGTATCAATGGAGTTTCCAATGAAAACTTTAAGACCTTCGACTGCAGATTCGATGGTAGACTTGAATAAAAATAAAGCCCCACCAGCAAGAAACATCCAGCCATATTTCCCCAGTAATTGAGTGACTTGTTCTTCCATTTAATCATTTACCTTTATTTCTCGCCTCTTTTCTTCCAGTATCTTTTACGAGACATTGCTTCTATACAATTATCATTAACATCTTCTTTTCTTAATATCCATTCATCTGATTCACTATCATAATAGAATGTTTCTTCTTGCCATTGGCACGTTATACCTTCATTAGCCTCTTCACCATCATAATATGGATACATACAATTCAATCCATCACCAAGAGATACCATAAGTATTGAATATAATAACCATGAAGTAAATCCATCCATCACCTTGTCTCCCTCCAATTTCTCATACTATACCTTATTAATTTATAAATACCTATTATTATAGCACTATAGATAAAAGATTTAACAACTATCCATAATGTTATTCCATACACTATTTCTTACCTTTCTTAGGTTTCTCATCATTACCCCATACTAAATCAGCTTTACCTCCAACTGCCTTAGAATGATTTCCATTTTTACCTTTAACAACTCTTATAGACTTATCATCTATAATAAATTCCTTAGAACTATCTTCTGTTAAATGCCCAATTAAGTCTTTACATATCTCTACTAAGGGGTCAGGCTTATCTGCACCAGATAATTTCATAAGAATTGATATGAGCCCAATGGTAACACTTGAGACAAGCCCGCTGATTACGGCAAGAGAAGATTCTTCTAATCGCATTGCTGAGAATATTAAAGCACCTACCATAATTACGATAGCAGGTAAAGATAAAAGTGAAATAACATACATCGCTCTATCTTTAAGTAGCCTTTGTTGCAACATTCTATTTGCTTTTTTGGCATCTATTTGTGCCTGAGATAATGGTCTAATTATTTCCATCTACAACCTTTCCATATAAACATGTTTTGCCATCAATTATCTGCATTACATGTACTGTAAAATAACCCTTTTCAAAGAAATCTACAATAGCAAATGCATGACTCCAGTTGTGTTGCCTTCCACCTAACCAAGCATTACTTTCTGCTGTCATATCCTTTAGGCATCCTATACTCCACGCTGACTTCACTCCATCTAGATGGGTTACTGAACTCTGTTGTAAGTCGTGGTGATGACCATACATTACATTTGCTCCCAACCTTATGAGATGATTTCTTGTATGGTGTATTCCAGCAAAGTGGTGGCCATGGTAGAAGTGAAGTTTCCCAATCTTCAGAAACTTTCCAATTGGGTAATACATATAGTTTCTCTCTTTTAGATTCAGGCATTTTTCTATTCTATATCCTTTCAAATATGGGTTCTCATCTACAAATCGGTTCATCCAATCATCGTGATTACCCTCTATAAAATACTTCTTTTTTACATTAGCTTTATCAAGAGACTCATCTATAATATCCATACCATCATTAACTTGAACAATCTCCTTATCTACATATGGCAACTGATACTCAAGTGGTGGTCTCTTCTTTTTTCGCCATTGCCAATGAGAGACTGACCCCCATTCACCAACGTCACCTAAATCAATATAAGTATCAGGCTTTATAATTTTTATACACTTAACCAAACAATTTATAGCAGATACATCATGAAATGGAAAATGCTTATCTGGAGTAACAACTACTTTCTGTAGTGCTGTTCTCTTTTGAGGCATATGTCCCCCTCTTTTATTTTAATTCTTTATTTATCTTTATAACTAAATATATAAGTGTTGCAAATCCTACGCATAAACTTACTATATCAGGTAAAACATTCCACATTGAAAGCCAAAAACCACCTAACCCTGCTCCTGTTGTCTTTAAAGTATCTATCATTCTTTTTCCCTTACCTCAAAATGTGGGAAATCATCAAAGCGATTATCCATTACTTGAAAATCCATATCCCAGTCACCACCCCATCTTAACTTTATTCCCATCTGTCTGGCAATGCCTAAAACAAATCCAGCAAATAATGTCTGCCTTTCTCTGTCTTCCCAGTCTACTGGATACGGAGTTACATCTACTGCGTTAGATGGACTTGAATTATGCCTACCATTAGGAAACTTTACTTTAGTCTTCCCTTCATTAAATAACTTATCTTGCCTTTCACCACTTCTATGTCCTTCTAATACTGAACAATCAACATGCTTAATAACTTCATTAAATACCTTTTGTAACCTCTTATCACAGGTTATTAACCTTACCCTACTACTTCTTCCAAATTTTGGCATACTATTCTCCTGTGAATGTACTTGAATTAGCTAAAGTCTGAGCTTCAGTCTTAGTTAACACACTATTGTTAGGATAACTCATAGAAGCTCCTAAACTTGCTATAGCCGATAGTTCCCCCTCTTTCATAGAGAACTCTCCTTTAACGATGATATATGCTCCATTATGAGCTACTCTAGGTGCTCCTAACTTACCCTTGAATGCAGATTCCTTCCATGTAGGTCTATATGCAGTTGTTGTGTCAATACTACCATCATCATTATATGTGTAGTTATTCCAACCTAGTTTAGATTGTAATACTGTTGGTATTTGACTTTCATAAGTTGCTTTGTTTAAACATATATACATTTCATAATGTGCCATATTAACTCCTAATTCTTGTGTTTTCCTTTACTTCCATTATAATTCTTTAAAACTTCTTCTACTCCTAGTGCTCTATTATATAGCATTACATCATCCACTTGACCTTTAAAAAATGAATCATAATTTGAACTTGCATCATGGTCACCTGCACATCCAATTATATATGATTCATAATCTCCACTAAATCTTGGTTTTAGGTCTGTATCAAAAGAATCTCTAAGTTCACCATCAACATATAAATAGTAGAAATTATCATTTGTAGTACCACCAGTTTTATCATAAACCAAAGTTGCATGATACCAAGTTTTACTTGAGATACTATAAGCGAGATTATCCCAAACAGTTGTATCATTATTTCCACCTGCACCACGAAGATTAGATGATACTATACCTAATCCAAAACCAAATTTATTAGGAAGACTATAATGTCCTTCACCCCAAATAAATTGTATTGTTGCACCTGAAACATCATCAGCTTTAAACCAACAACTAACTGTTAATGATTCTTCTCCAAAGACATCACCCATTCCTATACCAGCTACGAGGTCACCAACTCCATCAAATGTCAATACTCCACCACCTACTTGTGGATGTGTTTCAAACATTCCCTGACTATCTCTACCAGACTGTAATCCTGATTGGAAGAATACATCAACTGGAGAACCATTAACTGTTCCATGGCTAGTATTAGCAGATAAATCTTCCCAAGTGCCTGCTGTAGTTAAGTTATTATTTCTCCAATAACCTGTTAACGTAGGACTTCCTGTTATTGTATTATTAACTAAATCAAAAGGTACTCCATTATTATATAATTCTTGGACTTGTGCAAGGGAAAGTTCTGCACTAAAGGCTGATATATCATCTATAATACCAATCCAATAATCAATACCACCATCTGCTCCAAAGTCTCTAAACTTAAAATCACCTGAAACTGTATTTCCACTAATACTTGCACCATCTTTATATGCAGTAAATACATTACTTGCATTTCTAACCCAAACTAAATGTGTCCATACATTATCTGCAATACCAGTAATCTGAGCCCCAACAGTATTAACAACTCTTAATTGAATTACTCCAGCAGAATCAGTAATTCTAATATTAGTATTTGATACACTACTACCAACTACTTCAGCATATTGAATAGGAGTTGAAGAAAAATCACCCTTAACCCACATTGAGAATGTAAATGCAGCACTAAATGTTACTTCTGAAGATATTCTTACATAATCATCTATACCATCAAAAAGCATCTTCCTTGAACCACCCATAAGTGCAGTCTGTGGTATATCTAACTGTTGGTCTGCTTCTGTCCAACCTGTTGCTATACCTACTTCTTTTAAACTAAAGTTATCTAAATACAATGTAAAAGCACTAGAAACTGATGCTTGTAAAAATAATTTTGCATGAGTAGTAGTTCCTGAATAAACAAAGTCAAAATAATCTGATGCTACTGACTTTGTAGCAGTATATGTTTTATCAGCAGCAGTATCAACATCAGTATCACCAAATCCTATAGATAATGTTCCAGATGTATATGCAGTTATTTCTATTGCATAACTTAATCTATAAGTTCTTCCAGTAACCATATTAGTTTCAAAGGCAGCTCCATCTAATTCAGCCAACCTAAGATGACTACCATCACTTGTTGCTACTAATTTTAAATAATTATCTGTAAATGTAACAGTTGTACCATCATAAGCTGTTAATGCTGTTCCTTCAGTAGCTCCAGATGAAGTAGATTCATTATATGTACCACTATCTTCTGCCCATTGATTAGCAGTTGTTCCAGAATCTTGCCAATCACTAGCTTCGCTAAAGTTTTGATTTTTAGCAGCAGCTATTAACTCATCCCCATAGAAAACAGTAGTACCATGGTTTTTGACTGTCATTGGTTTACAGGAAATATTAGATATAGAGAAGACATCACTAAGAGAATGAACCTTAATACTCAATCCTGCATCTGTATCAGCATTACCTTCTACATAATAAGTATAACTACCATTACCAATCTCTTGTGCTGTTGAACCAAGAATATCAAATGCATTACTATCTTCATCTAATATCTGGAAATATGTATCCACAGCTGTTAGGTCACTTATATCAAAAGTTATTTTATATCGTTTACCATCTTCAAAAGGTGTTGTCATTTTAGCTTCTGCTTGGATAAGGGAATTATATCCACCTACAATATCCTCATATGTTGCCTTACCATTTGCTATAGTCCAACTACTACCAGTAGTCCAATATGTCCCTGTTGTACTTACTGCCTGTGTCCCTGTTAATGCAAAGTCACCATCTACAATCATTTCACTTCCTAATTCTACTGGAGTTGCATCATATACAGTAGTCTGTGGACTTCTTGGATTACCTTCATTCATAGGATACCACAGTTTAAGATTAGATTCTGTTAGTGATGTTCCTCCATTGCTTGATGCTAATTTCTCTGGATGTGTGTAAGCATATTGAACATCTGATAATGACCAAGCTGCATTCCACATTTGGAAATTAGAAATCATACCATCAAACCAACCAGAAGCAGTATTATTCTCATTATTTGCACCGATATATAAATTTATACCTGAAGTCCAGTCAGAAAAAGTAGCACTACTTGCATCTGTAGTATTAGTTACCTTTCCATTAATATAAGTGACTATATTCCCACCACTTGTAGCAGTAAAAACTAAATATTGCCATTGACCTGATGCATTGTCAAATTCATCTTCAGATAATCCAATTACTTGGTCATCATCTGATTCATAAATTATCTGTATATCACCATCTGTTTTTGAAGATACAATAACCCTATCAGCCTCTCCTGCGATTGTAGTGCCAAATAATACTTCATTGCTAGATGGAGTACCATCAGCAGGTTTAACCCATAATGATACAGTGAAAGAATCCCTCCATATGTCTTGAAATGCACTTCCTGTATCTATATAATCAGTAACCCCATCAAAGTCTAAACCTTTACCAGTATACAGAAAGCCATGGTCTGGTGGTTCACCTTGTTTTAATGGTGCATTTGCATATCCTGTTCCTATTGTAGTTGCCATTATGTTAATGCTCCATCATTAGTGCTTACCTTATCATAAACTATTCCACCTTGTGTAGGATTCCCTGCTGTAGTACCATGCTTAGAATTACCACTTAAATCAACAATAGCATTAGCAGATGTGCTCGTAGTATCTAATTTCCAATATCCTTGAAGGTTACTTGTCCTATCTGTATTATAGCTAGATGCTTCAGTTAAATCATTAGGTCTTCCTGAATTATATATAGAGACTACATCAGCAGCACTTAATGCTGTATTCCATATAGCAACATCAGCTAATTGACCTGTAAAAGCTCCTACCATACTACCAGCACTATGGTCTCTTCCTACAATTCTTGTATGATGTGTAAGAGGAACATCAGTTGAACCAGATGTCGCAGGAACAGTTCCACCCTCTAAAGTCCTTAATACTCCATCTACATACCCAACAAACTTTTGAGTTCCACCATCATCATAATTAACTAAAGTGAATAAATGCCATTCATTATCTTGATGACCAGCACCACTTTCTGTCCAATATCTGCCAGTTCCTCCAACATAAAAATGTATACGATTAGAACTTCCTGAAGCAATTTTCCATCCACCACTTCCACCACTATCATATGCCCTTGAAATTAAAGTACCTTGGTCTGAACCATTATATCTACCCCATATTGATATAGTAAAATCATCTGCATCAGAGTCAAAGTTAAACTCTCCTGCACCTAAAGATATAGTATCACCAGTACCATCGAAAATTAAAGAATCAACATTTACTTCATCCAATGACCAGTAAGATACAAGGTTAGTCTTATCACTTGCACTAAGTTCAGCAAATGATTTCTCTTTCACTTCTTGTATTTGTGCTTGAGTTAATGCTGCTTCCCATATACCTATTTGTGCTATATTGCCATCTGCCCATCTTATAGTTCCATCTTCTCTTGCTCCAATAGTTACATTATGAGCATTAGTAAAATCATAATCTGCTTCCAATGTGCCACTATTTTTATAGACTCCATCTAAATAAGTTTTTACAGTAGTTCCATTTCTTGTAACTGCAAAATGATGCCATCCAGTACCATTCAAGGTTGCATCTGAAAACTCAATTCTTTTATCACCAGAATTATTATCATTTCTAAACTCAAAGTTACCTAATGCTTCATAAATAAGCCAATCTCCAACACCATTATAAGTTCCTTTGGCAATAATTGCACTATTAGCAGCAGTTTGCTTGAACCACCCACTAATAGTAAATGCTCCAGTCCCAAAATCAAGAGAGGCATCATCTGCTATACTAATATAATCCTCATTACCTACAACAAACAATGCACTACCATTACCTATAGTATCTGCTCTTGCAGTGGGAGCATTATCTACTGCTCTTGGTATCTTGGGAGTATCACCACCATATAGGTCTGTATCTATTGTAGCACCATATATACTACCATTATTAGAACCATGTAAATCCCCTATAACAACTTCCTTTAAACTTATATCATCTAATTCAAGGAAAGCATCAGCACCACAACCTGTATCCAATAAAAATGTAAATCTTCCAGCTGATGTAGCTGTAAATGTAGTAGTATATGATACTGCATCTCCTGTTTGGTCTGACAAAAAATTTAATATAAAATCACCTCCTGCTGTATTCCGTACAAGTATACTACCACCATCTTCTTTTACCCTATATTTAAATGATACTTGATAGTCTAATGTATCTACTATAGGAGTATACCAACTAGTTCCATCTTCTGTTCCTTGTCCTAATCCAGCATAGCTTCCTACTGATTCTGGAGTTATTCTTAAAGCATAGCCTGTGAATCCATTCCCAGTAACAATAGATGATGTTGTGTCATCATATTGCTCCTTCCAATAAGCAGGGTGTCCATCTGATGTAGTCATAGCATGGTCATTACTATTCTGCATTAATTCAGTACCTAAACCTGTAGCATCTAATGCCCACCAACTAACAAGTCCTTGTGTTTCTGTTCCTGATAATTGTCCATAAGTCTTATACATTACATTCTGTATTTCAGTTTGGGATAATACTCTTTCCCAAGCACCAACATTTTTGATATTTCCATCAAAAGTTCTTATTCCAGCCTCTGTATTCCCAATTATAAAATTCTCAGCTGCATCAGTAACAGCTGTACCAACACTATTTGTTGATGAAGAAAATGTTGATGCAACCCCATTTACATAAAATGTAGGTACATAAGAAGCACCAGCACCACCACTATTATAAGTTACAGCTACATGATTCCATGCTGATATTATTACATCTCCTGATGAAATATATTGACCAGAAGTACTATCAAAATTTTGGAAGAACTTCAACATACAAGTCCCACTAAGTTCAGTTATAAGATGAAAAGCAAATCCAGTTCCATCATCTCTCTTGTCTACAATTCTTGCTTCATTTCCTTCACCATCAGAATTTGGATAAATCCAAGCAGATATAGTTCCTCCACCATCAAATATATTATCTAAAGTAGAATCAGAACCACAGTTTATATAATCATCACTACCATCAAATGATGTACTACCTGTACCAACAAACTTGACTACTGAGGCTGTTCTAAAAGGCATGTATAGTTTGAGGTTATCTTTTAGATAACGAAGTCCTGAAGAAACTGCTTTCCTTATGGATAATTGTAATCCAAGCATATTATCCTTTGTTTAATTCGTCTACAATTTCATTAATCTTTATTATAACTTCATTTAATAACTCTCTAACATCTTTGTTATTCATATTTTCATCTATAGCAACTAATTTATCCATAAATTCTCCTAATCTTTTGTTCCATATATATTCAACCAATAATACGAAGACCTGGTAGATGTATCTCCATCTGATGACCTAACTGCAGGACATAATCTAGTGCCTTTACCCATTGATATACTTAATCCAGTTCTTTCCATAGTATAGAATGCATAACTAGTATCTATAACTGAATCTGCTAAAGTTTGTACACTATCGAAAGCAGACCATACTGTCTCCTCACCATTTGCAACAGCAGTTCCTTGCATTAAACAAAAAGAATGAGCTTCGCCATTCCATGCTGGACTAAAGTCATACCTATATCCAGTAATCGTTACATCATAAGGAATGACAATCCAAGGAAATAAATTAGTAGCCAGCGAGGCATGAGGGCTGGTCATTAATCCAGCAGCACCAATATTAGTTGGACTCCATATATAACCTATTTGAAATCCATATGTAGTATGAGCAACACACCACTTATCATTAGTAGCTTTGCTGGCTGAACCTTGTGAGAAATTCCACATAGAACTCCCACCAGCTGCTGCTTCCCAAGCTGGGGCTGAACCTGCACCTGTAGAAGTAAGAACATGTCCATCTGTTGATGCTGCTAATTTAGAAAGTGCAGCTCCTCCACTAGCATATAATATATCTCCTGTTGTATATGATGTTTGAGCTGTACCACCTTTTTCCACCTCCATGACAGAACCCCTCCAAGTTCCAGTTGCAATTGTTCCTAGAGTAGTTATATTAGTAGACCCTTGAAATCCATCTTTTAATCCATCTGGAGTTACTGCTCTTCCTGCATCTGTGCCAGATGTAGTTTCAGCTGTAGTTGCTAATTCAACAGTACCTTTACTACTATCAGTAGCATCATCTACAGATGCTGCAGAACTTGTTGATGATATAATTTTATTAATCATTTATGCCTCCACCACATTGCAAACTTTACTTGAACCACTAGTAGACTGAAGGCATAAAGATATTGTTCCTCCTAATGCCCTTGGGACAGTTAATGAAGTTGTAATTTCAGCTGGTATTACTATACTAGCTGCTGCTGTTGATGTATCAGTATTATCAACTCTAAAAGATACATATAATGCAACTGTTGTAGGATATAATAATACAGTATGTGCATTTACTGACAATACTGTATTTACTGTAGCACCAGTTCCTATGCTCCCAATTGCACCTAATTCCTTCCAACCTAAAGCAGTATTAATATTTAATGCTTCTGATGTTGTATATTTTCTTAAGTTAGCCATATTATACCACCTAACCTAAATAAGCTACGATAGAACCACCATTAAGCGTAATAGAGTTCCACCTACCATATATTGTAGTTCCAGCTGAAAATGTAACTCCATTTGTAATAGCCTCATTTCCATTGCCAGAACCAGCACTAGAAGCAGTTGTTCCTATAAAATTAATTCCTGCTCCATCTGCTGAAACTAATGTAGTAAATGTAGCATCTTCTATAACAGTTATTGCTACAAAATGTCCACTTACTGGGGTTAAATTGTCTGTTGTATTGGAAAATACACTGCCTGCCTGTCCTAGACCTACGTTTTGGCCCTCAACCACTGTGTATTTATGTAAACTTCTTGCCATGTTTATTCTCCTTTCGAGTTCCCTTTAAGCTCTTGGCAAGAGCGTGAGTGGGATTTTTTATAAATTATGATGTAACTTTTTCTTTTACCTTTTTAACTACACCATTGCCTTTACTGTTTTCTTCTTCTAAAATATTCTCTAAAATCTCAATAGCTCCTAATATCTTTAAATAAGAATTTTGCACTTTTTCTTTCTGTATCTTAAGATTATTAATCTTTTCTTGTAATTGTTCTTTATTCATTATGGAGATGGAGCACTTGTTGTCCAAAAAGGTATATACTTAGAAGCTCCACCAACTTTAACTAATATCCAACCTGCACTATTTGCTGCAGTAGAATTACCCATCTTGACAGTTCCAGTTCCAGATGATGCTGAATCAGCTGAAGCATAAAAGTCTACAGTATTAGTAGTTGCAACTTTAAATGCTAAATCTCCAGTAATATTACAATCACCATCATTCTCTATTTCAAATACCAATGTATCATCTGGTCTTCTAATATTAACTAAATCTCCAGTATCATCATCATGAGCAAGTAGTGAAAAATTAGTACTAGAACCTACACTTACTGTAGATTGCATTATAAACTTTCCTTTATCCAGTATTACATTAGCATTACCAATTTGCAATTCAGGGCTATCAGTAGTCCCTATTTTAATAGCAGTAGAATTACTACTCTTCAATATTAAAGCTGAAGAACCTCCATCAATAGTATTCCCAGTTACATCCCCAGTTAAATCGCCAACAATAGTTCCATTTACAGTTAAAGTTCCACTAGCAAAAGATAATAAATCAGTATCATCTGTATGGCCAATAGTATTGCCATCAATTTTAATATCATCTACAACAAGACTACCAATTATAGTAACATCATTACTAGTACTTGTTAAATTACTGGCTTTTGTTAATGTATCAGGAGTCCATGAAGTTGAATTATATGCCATTACATCCTCGGAACTGATAATCTTCTAACACCAGTTTTTCTTGTTGGATATTGTTTAATTCCTATCTCATACATATTTCTATGATACTTAGCTCTTTCAAAGTCACCTGCATCTTCATATAATCTTGACTTAACATAATGAATTAAATAAGGTTGCAATCCAGTATCTAGTCCAATTGCAGTTGATAAATCAGAAGTTATATCTGAAATAACCTCATACTTTGAATGATACGTTATCCGTAAACCACCTGTAACATCACTACCTTGATATGTATCATATCTCTCTTTAGTTCTTTCACCACTAGTTGCAGTTGTATCTTCAGTTAATATAGCAACACGCTTGTCATCATTATACCAAGCAAAATAAGTATTTGGATATGTTCTTTTATCAGTTGCCATTATACACTCGCTGTGAAAACTTCTACAGTCCCAGCATTAGAACCAGGGTCTACTATAATACTTTCTAAATCAGTTAATGCTGTTATAATTGTAGCAGAATCATCATCTGCATGTGCAGCCTCATCAGGTGTACCCATTATAAAACTTCTTCCAGCCTCAAGCAAATGAGTTACTGATAAGTCAGCAGCAGAATTATCCTCACCTGAATCTAATTGAAGAGATATATTCACAGAATTTGTATCATCTAAATTAGTTATACGAATATATTTTACATTATCTTTATCTAAAGACCCATCAGCAATTGCTGTGGTAGATTTGAAAACTAAAACTGTAGCATCATCGCCTGAAGCAATAGTAACTATCCGTTTAAACACATCTTTCACACTGCCAATAGTAAATGTATTTGTTCCACCTTGGTCTTTACCATTAAGACTAATAGTTTCAGTTATTTTTACTGTCAATGTAGATGCTGTTATTGTTGATGCCATATCTTTCTCCTATTAAGTCAATGAATCATCAGCTGATTCAGTATCATCTCTTAATATTCTATGAGAGTCTGCAAGCTTTGGTATCATGACATATCTATCGTTAGTGTCTTTAATTTCAACTCTTTTAATATCAATAACTTGGTCATCTAATTCGTACCAACGCTTATAACCCTCTAAATTTGCTATTGCTGAAACCTCATAAGATTTTCTTTTTGAAGCTATATCTATTAAGGCATCATTTAATATACGAAACATATATTGCTGTGGCTGTCTACCAAAAGTGTGTTCAACTTGCAATATAACGTCTTTTACTTTCATTATACCCTAACATTCTGTTGTGCTGACTTAGGGTCAGCTTTTGCAAATAATTGTCCTTGTTGCATTGCAAGGATACCACTTCTATAATCAAGTCTTAAACTATTTAAAACAGGCTCATATATTTCTACATCTTCTTCAAAAGTAAGTTGATATTGTGCAGCTGTTATAGCTGCCCTCAAAGCAACTAAATATTCAGCTTCATCTGGGAAATTATCTATAGATGCATCGTCATAAGCTACTGCTGGGTAATCAACATATCTAACAATAGCATACTGAGATGCTGTTGGAGTTGGATATACTTCTAAAATATTATTATATATAGTAAATAATGGGTCTGCTGTTCCTGATGGGGCATAATTAAACATATCACCTGAGTCATTTACCCTCCCCCTGTATATTGCAGATATCTCTCTGCAAGGCTGTTCATAAGAACCATCATACCTAACAACAGACAATATACTACCTTTTTTATCTAACTCAGTTAATGTTGGATTACTACCATCTAATGTTTTAATCACAGCACATTCTGGAAGTAGATTTGGAGGTAATAATTGTACAATCTCTTTTGCTGCATCTGTCAACCATTGAGCTGTCATAACTTGATATGTTTCACCAGAAGCAACTGCAGTTGCTGCATCAGCATCAAAATTAGTTAGTGCAGCAATTTGGTCATGAAATGCCCAAGCCATTACCAGCTACCACCTCTATCAATAATATCTTGCCCTATAGTAGTATCACTAAACTCAACTTGTGTTTGGCCACTCCAAGTCTTTCTCATATTAATCTGATGTCCTTTGTTAACATTATTTTCAAATATGTAACTACAGCTACATTTTTTAACTAATTCTCTAGTATCAAATGTAGTTATTTTCTGACAACTTTTGCAATAGTAACTTCTCATTATTTCCTTTATTAAAATGTTTTTGGGATTCGTAGGGCAACCTTTATACGTTGCCCTACACAGTTCCCTTAAACTGTTAATCCTTATGAATTTGGATTAATATTAAGCAAATACAGTTGCAACAGCACCAGAAGCATAAACAATGCCTTCCACCTGCCATCTATTTGTACTAATACCAGTAAGTTCATAAACTGCTGATGCACCTGTTGTAGTGCCATTCATTGAAATAGCATCATCATCAGATTCATCTGCTGCAAAAACAACATGTTGAGCAGGAGTTCCATCTATGGTATCAATTACCAAAGCATAGCCCTCATACAATGTTGTTGTTGCATCACACGTTATACTATGAGCATTACTAGTTACAGCTCCAAATACAATTTTTATCTTTGCTCCAACTGTAGGGGCTGGCAATGTAACAGCGCAACCATCTAGTTTTGTAACAAGATAACAAAAGCCATCAACAGCTGCAAAATTTGCTGTTTGTGCTGACATTTTATATACATCTGGAGTTCTTCCATATTTACTACTACTACTATTAAGTACGTCACTTCTCATTATGCTAATGCCTCCTCAAAGTTAAACAGAGCATGTGTTTCAGGAAGAGATACTTCAAGACCAGCTTCCGTTAGGATTAAGTCTTTACGTAAATCTTCATCAGCCTGTTGAACATTTGTAGTTATTGAAGTGTCACGATTAACACCATTTCCTACCAATGGTCGGTAAGATACATGGTCTAAATCAACAAGACACATAAACTCGCCTGACATCCGTCTAAACAACGGCTCTCTAACAAGTGTCAAATCACCATGAACAGTATCAATCTTCATGATTTTATGTCCAAATGAACCCTTACTAGACTCGAAGTTATATGGCATTTTTGTACTTAGTGTATCACCAAGAAATCCAGCACCATCTCCAAGTTTATTGAATAAAGAAACTACAGGTAAACTACATAAAGCAAGTTTACTTGTATTTCCGCCTCTTGCAGGGTCAAATACAACTTCTAAATCACGAAGAAGAACATCATAAGTTAAACTTGCAGCAGCAACTGTTTTCAAGTATGCTTGGCCTTCAGTATAAACTAATTGTTCTGAGTCTTCAACAGTTTGAGATTGACCGTTAGCAATTATATGTCCACATATACCTTCTGTGTAATTTATACCACCAGAAGATGCACGTTGTCCAAATAACATTGCACGTTCAATGTCAATTTTATGCTCTCTTAATTTAAGATTCCATATTCTTTGCCATTCATCAGAATATCCTCGATAAACTGTTGCTCTTGCTGTATTAGTCATCTCAGCAGCTGTCTTAAAGATTTGGGTATACCCATAATCATTATCTAGCTCTTGAGACCATACATCTGGAGCACCAGTTCCTTCCGCATAGGAAGTTCCTATAACACATGCCATACCTTCCGTAGAAGTTTCAGCTGTATAAGCAGCTGGGTCAGCATCTGAACCTGGATTAGTAAGCCATTTAATATCAATTGACGTTGTCGAATTGATAGCAGTAATCAATGCATTTGCATGATTAGGTGCACCACTATTACCAGTATTAGATGTTACAGAAATTACCATTCCCTTGATAAGCCAACCTTGAGCTGCTGTGATAGTAGCTGTAACAACTGCACCAGCACTAACTGCTGCTAGATTCGTTGATATACTAAAGCTTCTATCAAAAACAGAAATCTTAGTTCTATCTTCAAGAAAACGGAATTGAGGGTCTGAAGTTGGCACTTTTGCAACTTTAGACAAGTATACAAAAAATGGAGACTCATCTGGGGATAACTCTGCAACTCTATCGCTAAAGTCGTATAGTCGTCTTGATGGTATAGTACTATCAATAACTGCCCCAGGAGTCGCAAGTTTTACTTGTCCACTATTATAAGTAGCCATTTATTTTCTCCTTTACTATTTTAAAATATTAGAACGACCTCCAGCACTCACAATCCCATCCCACATAGAATCAATATCACTCTTAACTTTAGGTCTTTCACCTTGTAAAACACCTCCAACTTGTGGAGTTCTTTGATTCTCTCTAACTTGGTCTAATGGATTATGCTCCTGTACTGGAGATTCTTTCATTGCTCGCCACATCTTGACAACATTATCAACGCCTAATTCATTAGCTGGAGTTCCTGCAAATTTAATAAAGTCTTCTACTTCATTATCATTAAGACCTTTACTTACTAAGTCAGCCTTAAGTTGATTCATAGCTACTCCTCTTTGCACTCCTTCCATCTGATTTGAAATTCTATCATTAACTATATTGTCAATCTCCTGCATGCGAAACTTATATGATTTCGACTGAGGGTTATGATAAGCTTCCCAAGGGTCAAATTCATCCTGAGTAATTTGAACTCTACTATCTTGATTCGATGAATCACTAACAGCATTTACTAAAGCTTTTTGAATATCTGGTCGCTCTTCTATCAACTTACCAATCTTTTCATATTTCTTTAGTTGCTCATTCTCAGATGCTAACTTGTCTTTTTGTGACTGGAAATACTTTGAAGATTCTTCCCAATCAGTTTCTTGTCCTTGTTCACCTTCTTGAGCTGCTCCCACTTCACCATCTACTGATGTTGGATTTAACTCGTCATTTACTAATTGATTATCTTCCATGATAATTCTCCTTTACGATTTCTTTTGTGTTTTTTGAGTTTGACTACGTAAACGTAATTTCTCTGACTCAAGTTTGACCGTATTTACAAGCTTATCAACTTCTGATTTATTTTTAGTTTTAGTAGTGAGTTCAGATTCTTTAAGTTTACCCTTAAATTTCTCAACTTCAGTACGTTGCCTTGATGAAACAGATTCTCTGCGAGCTGTTTGAAGGTCTCCTGAAAGTTCCTTGATTTGCTGTTGAGACTGCTCTAAAGCTTGTTTCAACTGTTCATTCTCATCAATTCTTTTCAATACACCCTCCTTATCGAAAATTTCTGTTTTCTTCAAAGCTTCAACCCTATCAATAAGTCCAAGCTGATATGCTTCCATGTATACTTGCCATTCTCCCCATTTATTTGAGGGCATAGTAGAATTACCTATAATTCTTACATCAAACTGCCCACTTGATAAATCGTTTTCAATGGCTTGTAATTCTTGTGTCTTGTCATTATATAATCTCATATTAACTGTAAATTCATTTACATCATTATTTGGCTGAACGATTCTAAATGTTTTTTGGAATCTATAATGTGATTTTGCTAAATTATACACGACTTGACCTAATCTTTTTAAACTTCCTTCTATATCTCTTAATTTAGACTTACTACGTCTTTGTCCGAAATCTTCCATCATCATTGTTCCAGATGATGTTCTTGGTGCAGCTTCTGGATTACCTTGCTGCATTTCAAATATACCCATATTTAAATCAATATAATGCTCAATTAACTTCGGCAATTGCAATATTGAACTTGCAAGTGGCTGAGGTGAAGGAAAGTGAGGTTCACCAAAAGAAGCATCATATTCTATAGTTGCATTAGGATTAGCCCAATCCTGCTCAAGCTGTTCAATGTCAGAGACAGAACCTTGAGGTATAAGCAGTTTTAAACCTGCCGATGATTGTGCGTGGGCTGTGATTAAAGATAACAACTTATTGATAAACCTCTGCATATCCTTCCCTTTTCTAACATCACTCATAGGATACGGAGTGTTTGTCCATATATTTGGAACTGGAACTACAGGATACTTATCAGTATCTAATACTTGCTCAAATAATACAATTTGTCCAACACAACAAGTTAACTTAATCCTTGTTTGTACTATTTGTGTGAAGTCAAGTCTACCTGACTCAACTGCACGTTTCATATCTTCTGATTGTACAAGTTCTTCAAATTGGGCACTACTTAATATCTTGTCTTGCCCTGTTTGTTTATCAAGGATTCTAAAATATGGAACTTTTACCTTTGTAAAATATTCAATAAGCCTATATTTATCTTGATTGCCGTAATCATAATCTTTTGTTATATCTGGAGTAAATGAACCCATTGTCTTACTATTCGTAGTAGATGGAAAATCTTCATCTTTATGCGAAATAGTATTAACACCATCTATCATAGGTTCTTCGCTATCAGACCCCTCAACTGGCTGTCCTAGTTCAGGATAGTAATTTAAAAGCTGGTCTCTAGTCATAACAGTAGATAATATCATACCAGCAGCATCATCAAACCATTTATTGCGAGCACTAGGGTCAACAGATACTCTAAATGGGTCTACATATGTAAATTTAACTTCACCTTTTCCAAAGTCAGCTTCTCTATCTATGTATGCATAAAAATATCCAAGCCCAGTTATTGCATAGTCATGAACAACCTGCTTAAATACCTCATTGCCATCAGAAATATCCCAAACATACTCTAGTATAGTTTTCCAAACATTGGAAAGCTTTGAATCAGAGTCCTCCCTAGGAACTGCAGAGAACTTTGGTGGCTTAGATGTAATAATAGCTTTAAACTGCTCAATAGCAGAATAAAGTCTATCAATGGTTAAATTGGATTGATTACGCTCTTTTAATTGGTCTGATTCATCAGCAGAAAAATGATTGCCTAAATAAAAGTCAATATCTTCTCTAGCATGGTCATCCCAATCAGAGCGAGCATTATCCCATCTCTGCCATAACTCAGTTATACTAGAAGCTCTTTTATCTTCTGGTATCTTAATCATAGATTATAATATATAGAATACTTCAAATAACATGCAATAATTAAATTCTTGCACCTGTCATCCAATTATAACGTCTTTTTATAGCTCTTTCAGCCTTTTTTATACCTCTTTTGAACTGTTTAACAATATTACCTCTTGTAAACTGGCAAGCAAGCCAGAATGCATCAATAGTATCATCATGACTTCCTTTTGGGAAATCAAGCAATTCACCTATAAATTCTCTATGTGACTTTCTTAAGTGGACTGCTCCTTGTCTGAACATAGGTTGAAGACCTTCAAAGAGCCTATCTTTTTTCTTTTGGCTTCCATAATTTTTAATGCCCTTTTCCACTCCTGGAAGAAATAAGCCTTCGTCTTTACTCCTTCTTTGCACATAGTCTCGTAACATCTCTTGATAAGTGATTGTTTCAATGTTTATTCTCCTTATTGGTTCATATTGTTTGTATAACTTAAATATTTGTTCAGCACACTCCATTGGTAATACTCTTTGTCTCCAATATTCAATAACATAATAATCGTGTTTATTAGTAACACCAATAACCATAATAACGCTAAAATCACTCCTATCACTAATTGTGGAAGCAGGGTCAACTCCAATAAATAAATTAATATACTCTTTAGAGCCATCTTGAAATTCGAGATACCACGAACCATATTCTTCATCATATTTACAATTACCTTCATAAAACCCCTTATTTATATCTTCTTCTTCAAATATCTGGTCTTCTGGACTTCTAGCTTGGTTCATATACTCTTGATAAAACTTACTAGGAGTTCCACTATCTATGTAAAATTGTTTACGCTGTTCTAGTTTCTTTAAACTCCATCTATCGGGCCATATAGGTTTTTCATCTTCTATTGCTTTATATGTAATAACTTTCCACGCAAAACTATTATTCGATTTTTCAGCCTCCCTATTAGACGAGACGATATTGTTGAGAAAGCTATCCCAATGGACAATAGTGCCATTGCACCATAAGAAGCCACCTTTATCAAAATCAATTGCAGGGTATACAGCAGCAGTAACCCAATTCTTAATACTGAATCTACCTTCAGCAGTCTTTGTATTTCCTTCAGATTCAAAGTCATCTAATATTATCCCTGTATATCTTGTTGAAAGTTCTTTCTTACCCCTAAGTCGCTGACTAGTTCCTTTAGCAATCATACGACATCCATTGTTTAATTTAAAATCTGTTTTAGTCCACTTATCACCTTGTAAGTCTCCAAAGTAATATTGTATAGCTGGATTCATCTCTATATGGTTTTGAACCCATCTTAAATTATCAATAGCTTGGTCTTGAGCTTCTCCAACCCAACATATAAACTCTGGTGAATCTTTTTTAGTAAATAGGAATTTGTGTAATACTGCTGTAGCAGCTAATGTGGATTTAGCATGGTCACGTGGCAAAACTAATGCGACTTGTTGAAATCCCCTATCTAACATCACTTTACCAACTTCAATATGAAATGGTGGTGATTTTGTTGCTAAATAATCTTGAGGAGAAAAAAGTTGCCCAAACATAACTAAATCGTTATAGGCTAGATGGAGAATCTCTTCTTTCTTAGAAACGTCTCCATTAAGATTTAAATTTGCCATGTTACTTAAATTTATCTAAATTAGGAACTCTACCTATAACTCTCATCCAATATTCTTTTTCTTTGTCTAATTTAATTTTTTCAATTTCTTTTTGTAATTTTGGTATTTTTTTATATTTTCCTTCTAATGGTTTTCTTAAAACAGAAAGTTCTTCTTTAACTAAAGCATCACCTAATTTTTCCAATTCATCCTCTAATATTTCAATTTTTAGTTTTTTTTTCCTACTATTTCATCAGCAAGCTTTCTAAGGTCAACAGGAAACTTCTTGCCTTTACCATGCATACTAGAAGTTTCATAACTATATTGACGTAAGAAATCTAATATTTTCTTGTGTTCCACATTTGATAATTTTCCTTGTCCTTGTTTTTCTATATATTTACGTAATATTTCTGCTAAACGAGTTGGTGGCATTTGGTCTAAAATAGATTTTTCTGCAGATTGAAAGACTGATGAGAAACTAGGCTGTTTTGAAGCTCTAAATCTATCTGGAACTTTGAAATAAGCTGCATCAGGATTATAAAAATCTTTTTTAAGAGGATTAAAAGTTGGAGTAGGAAGTTCTTTCCTTACTGTACTCTCAAGGCTACCAAGTTTAGGATAAACACTTTCACTTCCAGGATATACTGAAGTTCCACCACTTTGACCTGGTTTAGAACCTAATTGTTTCATTCCACGTCTTGCTAAATATTTCTTACCTTCACTTCCAAGTATTTTTGCACCTTTAAAAGCTTGCCCACCAGTCATCATAGTAGCAAGAAAATCCATAACATCACCAGCACCTTCAGGCATTTGTAGTTTATCTCCAAACATTTCAGGTAATATTTTACCACCTAAAGGAAACCAAGCTCTATCAGCCCTAGAACCCCATGCTTGTTCATTTTCAATATTTTTAATATCATTTAATGCAATTACTGCATCCATTTGACTATGAGCACCTAATCCTTGCTCATCTATAGGCATCATCTCATTTATAGCTTCACCTACTTCGCTACTACCTTGTTGGTTATTATATTCTATTAGTTTAATTATATCCGTTATATCAAAATTATTTTCATTTGCCATTACTTATTTACGCTCTTCCTTTCATAACTAAATTTGTAAATATTTCTACTATGTTATCATCTTCATCAAACTCTGATTTACAATATGGACATAGCCATCCAATTATATAATCATTACTATCTAATAAACCACACCTCTTTGTTAAATCTTTTCCATAAAACAACTCACTATCACACACAGGGCATGGGTCAATAACATTAGAATCCTTCTTTTCGCTAAATAACTCTTTAAGACTCTTTTTTTGCAGCTGCAAGCTTCTTAGATTGCCCATTACTTATCGCTTTCAATTGTTCATCAGTAAAACCAGCAAATACAGTAAGCTGTTCACTCTTCTTCTCTGTCTCAAATAAACCAGATATCTTAGCTAAACTCTCTAATGCCCTTAACCTATCACCATCTTTATCAGCTAAATCCGTAACTTGCTTGAATACTTGTATTATGTAGCTTGGTGTAACACCTTCACTATCTAATATGTCTCTTATTTCTTCACTAACCACTTTTTTTATCCTTTCAGTTCTCATTAGTTGCTGTGCTTTTAACTTAGCATAATCTTTATTATCCGTATCAAACGCTTTTATATACGAATCAGCAATATCTACACCACGTGCAACATATTGTGCAAATAAAAACTCTTTAGTGTTTACCTTTTTTCTATTTTTTACAGTTTTATACTTATCCTTCTTGCTAAATGAATATATGTTTTCAGGTATTTCATTCATCATTAGCTCAGAACCATTAATATCATATGTGCCTGTAACACACCTAACGATAGATATATTATTATACTTAACTTTTTTAAGTATTTGAACAACGTGTTCATCGTCAGTAAGCACCCAGTCGCCCTCCTGCCCAACTCTCCAGCTCTCTAGCTTAGATTCGGGATGCTTTATCTCCCACTCTGTTAAAGAATATACAAAATGCTTAACGCCTTTTATTTCTTTAAAATTCATAATAACCAATATAAGACAAATAAGACAAAACAAACAAGCAATAATAATAATACTTGACTTTCTAATATAATACGTTGTATTTTGTACTGTTGTACCAGTACCCCTAGGTATACCTAGGTAACCCTAGGTCTTATACTACCCTCCAAGGGTACGTATAAGTTAACGAAATAAAACTCCAAAAATTTTTTCAGAAAATATTTTACGACTCAGAACTAGAAATTTCAAAAAATAGCATAAGAATGAGTGTACTTGTTTTTTTGTGTCTACGCCCCCCATTGGTGGTTCTTGAGGGGCATCGAATATGGTTGAAAATTCAGTTACCGATAACTAATAGTATGTAAAGTATTTTATGATACTCTAGCGTAACGAGAGAAAGCAAACGCCACAATGTAATTTTATCCTTATCAATAAAATTTATTGCTTTATATCTATTATATCTCAAGTATCTACCGTATATTACACAAGTAAATAACGGGTGATTGTTACGCATTGTAAAATTGCTCGTGTTCTTTGACAACTAAATAGGAGATTACACAATGGCTGATTCACTAGCAAAAGCAATGGGTATTAATGAGAATCAAATCACTGTAGATGAAACAAAAGAATCTACTAAGACTATTAACGAACCTGTAGAAATTGCAACAATACGCAAAGCTACAGAAGATACAATGAATAGAGGTTCTGAAACTGTAGTATTTGATTGTTATAAACAAACCAAACCCAAAGGATGGAAAAAGGGTGATGTTCCCAAGTATAAAAAGTTACGAGGTGTTAAAATTAAAAATGCCCAGATAACTGAAGATACTAAAACGGGTTTAATTACTGTACATCACTTTCAAATCTTTAAAACTGAATACACTACAGACAAAAAGAGTCTAGAGTATATGATTGTTGAGTAGTACAGCAAGTTACAAGTAATCAAAGTAATTAGAGGGGTGTTCATTTGCCCCTCTTTTTACTGCACAAGATATTTTATAATCTCTTAAATAGTTATCCACAGAGTACCAACACTTACAGCAAAGGAAAGGAATAAATGTTAACTGAATTAGGTCACATAATCTACGAAGACAAGGAAAGAGTTATTTCAGTTGCTACAGCTCCAGATGGTATCAAAGAGTACAGAATAGAACAAAAGCATAGGCCTTGTTTCTACTGTAAAAAGTCTGTACGAAAAGAGTCTGGAGGATGGTTAAAACATCCTGATGTAGTTAAACTGATGAAGCCTAAATACTTCTGTAGGACTCATTATATAGAATTAAAACAACTACTGAAATCATTGAAGCCAAAGAGAAACAGAAAGAATGATTTTTATGATTATGATAAAAGAGATTGGAAGTAGTACAATAAAGCTGATTGGTTTAGGCTGGTTCAACTCCAGCCCAGCTTTCTAGTAAGTAGTAGTAATAATAATAATAATAATGGAAAGGAAAAGCGTACAATGAAATACCCTAAAAGTATTACATATCCTTTAAACTGGTTAATAGTAAATGATTATGTTTATTGTGGAGGTAGATGCTATGAAGTTTGAAGAGATAAAAGACAGCAAGAAACGTGGACTCATCGCTGGTTACGAGCCAAATAGAATATCATTATATATATTAATGTTAGGCTCTGGTAGAAACGAAGAGTTGCTAGAGTTACTGTACAATGATATGGAGAAGTACAAGATATCTAATGGTGTTACAGAAGATAACATTAACAAATAAACTGGAGGTACAATGGTAATATGTAAACAATGTCGCAAGACAATAGTCAATGCTGGTAACCCAGCAACAATCTATTCTACTTGTAGTGATTGTAGCCTTGATAAAGTGGCAGATACTTGGCCTGAACTAAAAGGTTTGGAGATAGAATGGATTCATGAAGATTTTCCTGATGATGTTGATGGTGAAGATACAGCAAATAAAGAACGGGAGGATACAAAGGATAAAGCCTGACCTGAGCAAGTCTAAAAAAGGCTTATTGCTGTACGAGGTAAGACTGGTACTGGGATACTATACGGTTATTTACTCCGTTTAATTCCACGCAACACTGTATATCAGGTTCGATTCCTGACAGTCTTCAAATGTTTTTTGACAACAAAAAGAGAAAGGAGTAACAATGCTGAAACATCAAGATAGTCAGCACAAGCGTACTGTGAAATTTAAAAGGATGCGAGAACTGATTAACGTAACAAAACAGCATAAACTTGAATATAGACCAATGCTACCTATAGGGTTTGCTGAAGAATGGGCAGATGCTTTAGAGTCTGGTGACTATGAGCAAGGCAATTATCATTTATATGATACTATTGATGATGGTGGACAATATTGCTGTCTTGGAGTTGCTTGTGTATTGCTTGGGGTAAAAAGAGACTACATATTAAATGAAGGTATGCCAGTAGCTATATATAAGCAGAAGACTGGAGAATGTGATGCAGAAGGTTACAGTATAAGAGAACAAATACGTATACCTTCAGCATTGCAATCATCAGACGGAGAAGATGACTTAGCCTCTGTTGGAGATGCACTAGCATTATGTAATGATTCTGGTTGGACATTCAAGAGTCTTGCTATGTTCATTAGAAGGTACTTAGGGTAACTGGCAGTAGTCAGGTAGTTGGTACCTACGTTAGGTGGGCAACTGTCAGAGAGGAGAGTAATAACTGTAGAGTTATATAAAAGGTTCAGACCATCTCTTCTCTACTAGCAATTAAAAAGGAGTAATAATGAAACACTTAGGAATAATCAGAGACCAATTGGTTGATGATTTAAAAGAAGCAATAAGTTATAATACAGACAATGCACCCTGTGTAGAAGCAGAAGTATATAATCAGGCTGAAATAGCAGTATTACAACGATGTATTAAAAAAGTAGATGCATTAATAAAAACTGAATTGGAGGACAGCAATGAAATTAGCAAGAGTTAATATAAAACTATTGTTTAGGTTTACTGATGAAACTTCAGATGAAGAAATAGCTAAGCTATTAGAGAATCTAGAGCTACCAGAAGGATACGAAGAAGATACATTTGAAATAACTGAAATATGGAATGTATAATTAACTAAGGTGCTGAATGGTGTAAAAGGTTCGGATTGTATAATATTGGGTACACAGTATACTGTGGAATACCAGTCACTTGATGCATGGCCTTACCTGACGAGGTATATCAGCTTAAAGACAGAGAATACAATTGCGTAACCAATCTGTCACCTAACAATTAAATAGATGTCGGCCGACTGCTTGAGTAACGGACATCTATGGCAGGTCATCTTTGGGTAAGAGTTAACCACCTGCCTAAACATTGAGAGAGTTACAGCTAAAATCACCAAGATGAGTCTGAACCTATTTGCTATTGTAGCTTGCTGGAGTAAGGCTTGTCATTGTTAATATGTACTCATGGTACCTGAAACTGACAGCTAGAGTATAGTAAGCGTGGTCTCTCTCATAATGCTATGGTATCCAATTTAGAAAAGGATGCAGTCTGTAAAACTGATGGCGTAATGCCTTAGTAGGTGCAAATCCTACCCATAGCACTGGAAAGTTTTTTGACAATAACACAAAACACAAAGGAGTACAAATGAAAGTCCACTCTAGGCTTAATTACGAAGCTAAGATGAGAGATGAGTACAATAAGTATGTACCTATCTTGAATAAAAGAATATACAAACTGAAGAAGTACATAGGTGATAATGAAGACTGGAAACAAATAGAAATGTACATGTCAGTTAGTATGCATCCTCCTCAATTATCTTTTAATAGACTTACCAGATATAGAATGGAATTAGTACAGTCTGCGCTCAGGATAACTAAACTAGATAAAAACACTAGTGAATATGGTGTTCAATTCTCAGCTGGAATGAATGATGGTACTGTAACTATATTTAGTTATGACTTACCAGATAGCTGTGAAATAGTTAAAGAAGTTAAATGGAATCCAGCAAATAGAAGTGAATACAAAGTAGATGCTGATGGTAATGTCAGTATAAAAAGAGAAGTAGTAGTTGGTGTTAACTGTGGCAACAAGTCAATGGTTGATGCTATATTTGGGGAGGCCAAATAGTGTTTGAAATCCTCACGTATCTAGCTGTTATATCACTAATCTTATTTCTTGTAGAGTTTGCAAGAGATATGATGGATAAGTAACATACATACAGCAGGGAGTGTCGAAGCTCCCTGTTGTACAAATTTCATAAACAAAAAAGGAGTAATAATGAAGTGCAGTATATGCAAAGAACCAATCCAAGTAGAACCTATTACTGGATGGAAAGAAGGACATAATGCTTGGCCAATGAATGATGGTAGGTGTTGTGATAACTGTAACAATTTAGTTACAGCAACAAGACTTAAAATACATTTCAAGAGACTTAAAAAGGAGCTGAAATGAAATATTACGTACTAGAGTACACACACGATGATATGGGAGTAGCAGTATGTGCTGTTCCAAATGCATCAGAAAACAAAAACAGTAAAGACTACTTCAAAAGGGAAATATGTTACATTAATTTTGCTACTGAAGGAGTTACACTTAGACAGTCATACATAACACTTGAAATATTACAGGAATTAACAAGACATATTCCTGAGCTTGCTGAACAGCATAATGAATATCTTAAGCAAAAGGATGAATGGAATCCAGATAGAAATGCTGACGTGTAAAGACTGTGGTGAAGTTATTGGTAATGTTCCTAAAAGCAATAAAGTCACTGTATGTATAAAATGTATAGTAAGACAGAAAGCAAAGAAAAGAGAAGCAGATAAATATAAGTATTCAATCTGGGGTACCTCATTTAGATATTCTGAAGGAGACCCATATGAAGAACTGCTTGACTTTGCTGATTCAAAAACAACTGCAGATAGTAAAATAGCTGAACTACGGAGAATTAAATACTTTGGTGACTGGAAGCTATGGTACGAACTGTCAGTATAAGATGAGGTGATAATGATAAAGGTAAGAGCAAGAAGTCTAAAAAGTAAAAAGACTGGTAATGCTGTACCAAATCAGTTTGTCATTGATGTAATGGATGACAATGGAGATAATCGTGAATATTTCCAGAGTTATAACTCCATTATAGCTATGGTAGATGAGAATGGTAAACATTACTTAGATGAATATTACTGGGATTACTCAGTAACAACAGGTAAGTATAGAAATCAGTATCTTGGTGAAACTAAACAAGAAACTGAGAAGTACATCAAGGATGGCACTTATACACTAACTAACCTAAACTAAAAAGGAATAAAGTACATGAATAGTATGAAATACGTAAGTACTGGTGTAACAACTGATTATTCAAAGTTTGTTATTCCAGCACATCAAAGAGATAGAGATGATAATAGCGTTAAAAACGTTATGTCTAGTATAAAGGAAAATGGAGTAATATCATCAATAAACGTCAGACCTTGTTTAGATGACTCTGATAAAATAGGTGAAGTATACGATGGACAACATACATTGGCAGCTTGTGAAAGGTTGTCTGTTCCTGTTGTATACTGTCTTTTTACAGATGTATCTAATAAGGGAATAATAGCACTGAATGGAAAGTCCAGGAAGTGGAAGTTAAAAAACTACTTAGCGTTTGGAGTACAAGATGATAACCCTGACTATATATTGCTAGATGCTATATATAGAAAGGAGAAAATGCCATTAACTGCACTTATAATGATGTATGGAGGTAGTTACCAAAATTCAGCATTTAAAGAGATAAACTGGAAAGCATTAACAGTTGATAGGGGTAACGATATACTAGCAATAGTAAAAGACTATGAAAGGACATACAACATAAAACACGCCAGATTCGCCAGATTTGTCTGGGGATTATCTAAAGTGTATGATACTGGTTTGTATGACCACAAGAGAATGATGTTACAATTAGCTAAATGCTCTCAACTGTTGACTAAGCAAGCAGACCCACTTGGATACATTCAAAACATAGAGATGGTCTACAATTTTGGTCTACAAGACAAAAACAAAGTCCAGTTCGAGCAGAAAAGAGATAAGTAATGGCTAAAGAAGAGTTTACCTGTATAGAATGTGGTTATAAATACAATGTAAAGACACCTGGTGACCCTGACGAAAGAATGTGTGAAGACTGTTTTGATTCTGAAGGTGAAGAAGAATACAGCGTAACTGTAACTGCATCGTATGGAGTAATGGCTGAATCTCAAGAATCTGCCAATGGCTACATACTCCACCAATTCAACTGTGGTAATACTAATTATACACAAGATGTAGAGGTGGCAAATGAATGATGCTATTTGTAATGGCTGCCAGACGGCAGCTGAGGATGGCTTCAATTCAGGTGAACTAACTTATCACTATTGGGCTAGGTCTGATGCTTATGGTATGTACACAGGTTTATACTGTGATAAATGCTATGACTCAGATAAATACCCATACAGAAAAGATAGGTATCACGACCCAATGTATGCTGGTGAAAGACTAGAACCAGATGATTGTTTACCTTGGGAGTATTGATGTGAAATGGAAATGACTCGCCACACAAAGGGAGTATTGATATGAAATGGAAATGCAAAGAATGTGATTCTGAGCATCTTGAGCAGTTGGCTTGGTGTAACGTAAACACAAACAGGATAAATGATTGGCAAGATTCTGGAACTGTATACTGTTGTAAATGTAACGCTGAAGACTCTGCAATAGAAGTAAATGAGAAAACAGAAAAAAGAAAGGAAGAAAATGACAACAAACGAAATAAAGAAGGACATGAAGATTAGGTCTGTTCAGCTAGGATTACCAGTAACAGGTATTATGATGGACAATAAAAAAGGAGATACAAGACTTGTTGATGTCAAGGGTTCTGAAATTGGACTTTATGATGAAATGGGTTCTGTATATTCTTATGACATAGTTGCTGTAGAAGTTGATGGAGAATGGAAAGTAGTAGAACATACTCCTAAACAGCTCAAACTTAAAGAAACAGTTAATAGTTTCTTTGATGATTAAATGGGTATGATAATACTAAAAGAAGGCATAGAACAGTACAGGCTATGTGCCTTAAAGTCAGCTCTGAAGCTGGAAATAGCTGGTATGAAACGCAGTAGAAATCAAATATCAGCGTACAGCATAGTAAAAGAAGAGTTTGGATTTAAGGGTAACAAAAGAAAAGTACTACAACAGCTAGAAGATAAGCTAAACAGTAAGTAAGTAGCAAAAAAAAGATATGATGAGAGTCGAATCTTGTCATATCTCTATATGTATCGTATCATAGCTAGATATGTGAGATACAAAACTATTTCGTGTAGAAAAAATTAGGTATTGCATACTCTTGTATTACATAATATATTGAGATACTTGAGATACTTAAAAACAATGAAAGTGAGATTAATAGATATGCTTAAATTTACACGAACAAAAAAAGTAACTAAGAGTTATCAGTTACGTGACATTCCAGAAGGTATCTGGAAGAAATATAAGATTAAATGTATGGAGGACAATGTTCCTACACTACAGGATGGAATTTTAAGTCTTGTTGATTTGTACGTTAAAGGAAAGGTAAAGCTTGACTAAAGCACCAAAGATACAGGACATCTACGATGAGTATGTAAAGGCACAGAATGAAGCCAACAGAGAAGAAAGATATCAAGGTAAGGAAGAGTATTACCATGCCTCAGGAGCAGGTAGTTGTAGTCGTAAACTTTACTTTGAGTCTGTTGCTGTTGCTAAGCCTACAAACTCACCAAAGCCTGATTCTTTACGTAAAATGAGGCTTGGTACTATTTTTCATAATGAAATGGAAGATTGTTTTACAACCCACGGTACTGGTACTGGTACTGGTACTAACAGTACTGGTACTGAAGTATACCAAGAAAAAGAGATATTACTTGGTAGCTTAGGAGTACGTGGGTACTATGACTTAGTTTTGAAAACTGAAGATGGTAGAGTTTACTTGTATGATTATAAAACTATGGGTAGTTATCCTTGGAAACTGAAGTTTGGTAGAAACGAATGGAAACCAAAACCAAATCTAAGGTATGAGTATCAACTTGGTACTTATGGTTATGCAATACAAAAAGAATTTGGAAGATTAGATGGAATGTTCTTAGTTTATTACAATAAGGATACGTCAGTAATGAAACAAATAGAAGTTAATTTAAACTTTATTGACAGAGCCTATAACTTCTGGGCCAATATCAATAGTGAACATAAAAAAGGTATGCCTATGCTGTTACATGGCATATCTCCTGCACAATCTTGGGAATGTAACTATTGTCAATTTAAGGATTTATGTAGCAGAACAAAATAGCCAAATAAGGCTCGTAATTGCCCTTTAAAGTTAGTTTCTTGCTAAAATAAGGGTAGCATACAACAAAAACAAAAAACGCCTAAATAAAAGGTAATAATGGAAAGGATGGGAATGGCAAGTAAAAAGAAAAGCAAAGAAACGACTGATTCAACTCCAGATGTATTAAGTAACGGAGCAATGCCAGTTGTTTATAGTTCACAGACAGAAAACTCAATAAGGGAAAAGCACGATACTATTTCTTTAACTGATACTCCAGCGTATTATGTAAAGGAAAGGCAAGGCTTTGATTATGTTGAGGAAGGGTATATGAGGCACTTACTTAATAAACATTTTCCAATATGGAACTGGGAAATAATTAAGTATGAACTCTTAGGCTCTGAATGGATAGTTGTACAAGGTAGGTTAACAATACACGATAATGGTGTCACAAGGAAATACGACTCAGTTTCATCTCATAGGATACAGAAGAGACGTGATAGTGATGAATTTGTTGACATTGGTAACGATATAAAAGCTGCAAATACTGATGCTTTTAAAGTAGCTGTTAACAGATTGTGCAATATATCTGATGACGTTTATAGAAAACGTATAGAAAGCATGGAGCTGACAGATAAGCAAGCGAAATACATAATGGAACTCGCTAAAAAGTCAGGGATGCAAGAGAGAATTGAGAAGGCAATAGCATCTGGTAAAGTTCATAGACATAATGCCAGTAGAACTATTACTCAATTGAAAGAGAGTGTAAGTGGTGAACATTCAATGGAAACCACAGGGTAAATAAACGAAAGGTAACGAAATGGCAAATACATCTCAAGTAACTCTTGATGGTAGTTATGTACCAGTATCAGCAACAGAACCAAAGAATCCTATTGCTTATGGTTGGTATCCAACTCACATAGTTGATTGTGAAACTGTTGTAAAACCAATAAGAGGTAAACATAGAGCTAGGATTTATAATCCTAAGCTGGAAGTATCACCTGAAGTTGAAGGCTTTAAGTTTAACATTAAAGACATATCAGGTAATCAGGTTGAAGTAACTGGTGAACAATACATAGGTAAAACATTCAGAAGTATGGGTGTGTTTTACTTCTTGTCACCACAGCCTGGAGATGACTTTGAACCAAACCCAACAGGGAATACAGGGTACTTGTATATGTGTCAAGCACTTGGTATTGACCTTGTTGAATCTGAAGTTAATGGTGAAAAGGTATTTAAACTACCTGAATTAACTAAAGATGATATAGTTGGTTTACCTGTTCTAGCTTGTGTTGGAGAATCTAAACCTTGGATAGGTAGAGATGGTGTCTCCAGAACTTCATTTGAAGTTAAAGCTTACAGGGAATGGAAAGAAGGTAAAAAGAAAGATGTCTTAGATGACATTCCTTTCTAGTTCTGTCAAAGAACAAATGGCTTATCCTTGTGCCAGTTGTCAGATTCGGTCCTAACAACAAAACAAGCAGGGGCAGTATGTGTCATAGCTACTGTCCCTACTATCGAAGAGTAGAGAGCTGTTAGCGTGAGCGCAGACGAGGGTTGTTCTTTCGTGCATTAGGACTTGGTTGCCCTATTTGATACTCTTCAGACTTGAGCAGGTACGCTTCATACTTTCTTAGTATAGCATTGTGATTCCGCACAAACCACACAGCTACCTGCTCATAAATTTACATAAAATATAAAATAAAGGGGAAAAATGAAATATTATAAGACAGTAATTCTACGAAGTACTTCTAAGAGTAAGGTAAATATTCCCAAAGATGTTTGGAAGAACTTAGGCTGGAAATTAAATGATAAACTTAGATTGACTTATACTTACAATGGCCCTAGCTATGATTCTGGGCCAGTAGGTCTGTCAATTGATTTAGATGAGGAAAATAAATGAAAAAACGTAAGAAGAAAACTAGAGCTATGAAAGAGGCAAATAAAGAATCAATTAACAGCAAGTATTCAAAGAAGAAACGACTGAGAGCACGTGGTGTTCTTAGTCTTACATCTCCATTTAAACTTGCAAAATAATTGTCAATTAAGTACGTAGGTAAACTTGTTAGGAAATGTGATATGTGTAGTAAGTATGGTAATCATATGTACTTAGATGATAAAGAAATGGCTAAGGGATTATTCCCTGAAGTTGACTGGAAAGACTTGCACATATGTGAAAAGTGTGCAAAGAGAGAGGCAGGCAATAAGCTTTGGAAGAAGCTGAAAAGACTTACATAAGGCTTATGAAAGACCTAGAAAAAGCAAACAAAAAAATAAGGCAGGACATTATAGCTGAGCTTGATTCATATATTTTAAGCTTTACAGACTATAAAGGAAAGGAAAAGCCTTGTAGCATAGTATCAGAGATACTAATAAAAGAAAGGAAAAGCAATTGAACAGATTCGACAATGAAAATGAAGAAGGCAAAAACCTAAACAATGGTGTTAACTGGTTTGTTATAAATACATATCGTATATTACTTAATAAACTAGAGTCTATGAAGATAGGTGATGTAACTGAGTTTAAAAGTAAAGTATCACAAAGGATGATAGATACTATAAAGCTGCGGTATGAGCAGCTGTGTAGAGATTCATCATATAACGGAATTGAGGGGTTAAGCTGATGACTAAAAAAGAAATAAAAGCAATATTTCATAAAGTAAATATACAGCTCAGCCCTGGAGCATTAGAAATGATATTAGATGATACAAAAAGAGCTGAAGTTAAAAAAATATCCGCAATGGCTGACCGCTGTAAGAAAGGAAATGTAAAAAGACTTTCTGAAGATATATTCTTCATAGCTTTAGGTAAGTTAAGTGGATAATAAAATTCTCGTAGGTGGATGCTACGAGAAACTACAAGAACTAGAAGAGAATACAGTTCAAACTTGTGTAACATCTCCTCCATACTGGAATCTTCGTGATTACGAACAAGAGAAACAGTTAGGATTAGAAGATACACCAGAAGAATATACGCAACATCTTGTAGGGATATTTCATCAATTAAAAAGAGTTCTCAGACCTAATGGTACATTATGGTTAAATTTAGGGGATACCTATTTTGGAGCAAAAGGAGGTCACTACTCAAGTGACAACTCTGCTACAAATGATACAACTGGAAGTAAGTATAGGATGCATCTCAAAGCACCAAAAAAACATGCATTTTTAAAAACTAAAGACCTAGTTGGTATTCCTTGGATGGTAGCAAGAGCACTTCAACAAGATGGATGGTATCTCCGTAATGACATAATATGGGCAAAGCCTAACTGTATGCCTGAGGCTGTTAAAGATAGATGCGTAAAATCTCACGAACATGTATTTCTTTTTGCACATCCAGAGTCAAAAGGAAGGTATTACTTTGACCATGAAGCAATACAGGAAGAGATTAACACTAAATACATTGGTCGTTACTTTAGTAAAAACAATGTAAAGGAAAGGAAGGATTATGGCAGAGAAGAGTACACGCTTGGCTCAGAAAATCAAGACAAGTTCTACAAAAAGTGGCAAGAAAAAATCGAAAAAGGTGAAATCCCAAAAAGGAATAAAAGAGATGTCTGGACAATCACAACATCAAGTTATGGAGGAAAACACTTTGCAGTCTTTCCAACCAGACTTATTTTGCCATGCATTATGGCAGGAAGTAAAGAAGGCGATACGGTCATAGACGTATTTGCAGGTAGTGGAACTACTTGCAAGGTAGCACAAAGTCTTGGCAGAAAGTGGGTAGCAATAGAACTTAACCCTGAGTATGCCAAATTAATAGAAGAACAAACAGCACAACAAAACCTATTTTAAAAGAAAGGAAACCAAAATGGCAAAAGCAGTTTTACCTCCTCAAGCAAAGGAGGCTGAAGAAGTTATCATAGGAAGTATTTTACTTAATCCAGAAAGGTTCAGACAAGCACAAAAATACATAATAGAAGATGAAGTATTTTATGATGACAGAAACAAAATGATATGGAATAAACTAAAGAAAATGATTAGCATTAACGCTATAATAGACCAAACAACAGTACTGTCAGAGTTCACAGATAAAGAGAAGAATGAAGGAGTCACAGCTTATTATATAACAGGACTTACAACTAATGCTATGGAACAAGATAATATTGAGTCATATGCTCAGATAATATATAAAAAGTATTTACTGAGACGTTTAATAAAAGAAGCACACTACATAAAAGACTCTGCATATCTTGCTAATGGTAATGCTATGGACATACTAAGTGAAACTCATAATACTATAGGGGCACTGATAGACTTACAGCCAAACACTACATTTGATATTGAAGATGCTATGTTAAATACAGTTGATAGTATTAAGCATAGTGAAAGAAACCTAATACCTACAGGCTATCGTTCTATTGACAGGATGTGTGGTGGTTTAACAAGGGGTGAAATAACAATAATAGGTGGTAGACCTGGCCATGGCAAATCAACTTTCACTCTTAATATTCTTAAAAATATGATAGATAAAGGTTTTAAGTGTATGCTTATTAACAGGGAAATGAGTAATGTAGAGATGCTCAAGAAACTTGTAGTGTTAGAATCTGGTATGCTTTCATACTCTCTTGTTAGAAGTGGAGCTTGTGGTGACAAGACAACTCTTAAAGAAATTGATGATACTGTAAAGAAGATACAAAAGAAATATAATAAAGATAAGTTTCTTATGTTTGATAATATACGAGACTTCTCACAAGCATCAGCAGAAATAAAAAGATTCAAACCTGATGTTATATTTGATGATTATATACAACTTATAGTTCCAGATAGCAAAATAGAACAAAGAAGACTTCAGCTAGAAAAAATAATACACGATTACAAATGGCTAGTAAAGAATATAAAAGCTGCTGTTGTATGTGTATCACAACTAAACAGGTCTATGGAAACTAGAGGTAATCCAGTTCCAAGACTATCAGACCTAGCAGAATCAGGAGCAATAGAACAAGCTGCAGAAAATGTTTTCTTTACTTACTATGACTACAAGATATTTAAACATAAATCAATAGAACGTGGTTATGGTAAAGATGTAATAGAAATCATAGCAGGTAAGGTAAGGTATGGAGAAACAGGCTCAGCAAAAATGAACTTCAAAGGAGATGGGGTAAAAATAAGTGAAAAATACTAAATACAAAATATACTTAGGTATAGACCCTGGTAAAGGAGGTGGTATAGGTGTAGTAAATGAAGAAGATGATATTAAGCAGGCGTTTAAGTTTCCAAAAGACATTGAAGACTTAGCACCAATGATAGGCTCAGTAGTAAGTGGATATAATACAGATGAAATATGCGTTATGATAGAGCATGTGCATTCTTTCCCAACTGATGGTAGACCTGCAGCTTTTTCATTTGGAAGAAATCTAGGACATTGGGAAGGAGTACTATCTACATTTGAACTAGATAAAACTACAGTAGCACCTAGAACTTGGCAAGAACATTATGATGTTCCTGTTATGCCAGATAAATACGAAAGAAAAAGATGGTTAAAGTCCATAGCACAGAAGTTATTTCCAAACATAAAAGTAACACTAGCTATTAGTGATGCATTGCTGATTACTAATTATGCAAAAGAGTTACAATACTACAAAAACAAAGAAAAAAGGAGAAAATTATTAAATGGGAAGAGCAATAGAAATGGAAAACAGGCAAGAGAATTTAGAGAGAAGAATAGTAAAACTTGAAAAGCTGTTAGAAGAACTGGCGAAACCAAAGACAGAACCAAAGACAGAACCAAAGACAGAAAATAAAGGAGGTAAAGATGCCATTAGTAGCTGATTATAAAGAAGATAAGTTTGATGTAGATTTACGATACGCAAGACAGTTTGAAAAACTTGTTGCTGAAATCTTTGAAGATGGAGGTAGAGTAGAAGTAAAAACTGAACGTAACATATGGGCCACTACTGGCAATATTGCTATAGAGATTAAGTGTAGAGATAACCCATCAGGCTTATCAACTACTGATGCAGACTACTGGATTCATCTACTTGCACTTGATGATGATGTCTTTGGTGGATTTATTTTTCCAACACAAAAACTAAAAGAAAGGATAAAAGAACTGTTAAAGGATAAGACAGCTAAGATACAGTACGGTGGTGATGACAATGCCAGCAAACTAGTGTTGATTCCAATAAACAAACTGTTCTTAAAAAAATAAAATGACTAATGGTATAATGTATAACAAGCAAAATAAAGTAAAACTTGCAAAGTTCAGAAAAAACGCATCACACAAAAAATGTTCAAGATGTTATAAAGTAAAACCTAGTAGTGCTTTTGCTAGGCAAAGATACCTATGTCTTGAATGTAGAAATGAAAGACAAACTGATATTGAAGCAAATAAAAGAGAAAGACTCAAAGAAGCTGCTGGTAATTGTTGGTGGCTTGAACGATATTTCATAATTTCTGCAATAGAAATATCAAGAATCAAGAAAGCATATAGATAATAGGTGTTTTAGGTCAAAACTAGGTAGGTAGCTAGGGGGTTTTCGTTAAAATATTAAATGGGATACATAGGTGCTCATACAGGCTCGTTTCTTAATTTACCCTATAGCTACCTATAGGTTTTTTACATTTTAAGCTTAAAAGAGCCCTCTAGTATCATATCCATTGTTTCTTTGGAGCTTTCTAACAGCTGATTTTAGTTTTCTAAGCCTCCAAGCATATTGTTTCTTTAGTGATTTTACTGTAGCTTTTAAATCTGCATCAGCAATATCTCTAATAAACTCTTCTTGTTTTGAAACACCAGCTTTTCTTCCTTTACCTTCATCGCTAAACCAAACTGGGTCTAAGCTATTAAGACTATTAAGTAATGCAGCTCTTGCTTGCTTACTAGCTTGTTTACTTCGCATACCTCCATTGATTTCATTTTCATGTACAATAAAATAATATGCTGTCCAATAATAATGTGCAGCTTTATCAATGTCTCCAAGATTAAAGGAATGCTTTAAATCTTTATAGAATTTTGTTCTTGCTACACTTTCAGCTACTCTGTATGTAGAAGAATCTCCTTTGCCTTTTGCATAGCTATTAACTTTTCTCCTTACATTTAACAAATCAGCCATATATTCATTATTTTGTTTGTAATATACTTTTTTAGAGAGACTATACGCTGTTAATACATTAGATGCATAGTTATCAAGACTTTGCCCATAAGTTCTACCTTTCCATTTATCACCTTCAATTGCATAACCAGCCATATTCATCACAAGCTCTCCTGATAATTCTATATTTCTCCAAATAAGTGGAAAGAATTTATCTAGAGTATTAACAATAAATCTTCCCTCTCTATCTTCATTGTATGGAGTAGCAAAATTATTAAACACACCAAATATTTCATTTCTTAATGCATAGCTTTTTAGTAAATCTAAGTTGTCACCCTTCATTCCAGCTTTCTCAGGACTTTGGCCCAACATATCCATTACTGCCCAAAGAGCAGCTCCACCATATACATTTGCTACACTATACTTTATAAGTGGGAAAGGATTACCTGCTTCAAGTGGTTTATAAACATTTCTAAATAATCCAGAAGTTGTTGCAAACGCCATTCTATAAAGTGGAGTTAATGGTTTTAATGCCTTTTTCGAGAAAGGCTCTGGAAGATAAGGGCTAGCTGTTAATCCCTGTGTATGAGCATGGGCATACCAATCAACCTTTTCTCGTATAACATCTATCTTGCTAATAAGTTCATTTCTATGTGGTAAATTTGGTGAGATTCCTTCAGGGTAAATACCATGCTTTACTATAAAATTTATCTCAGCATCACTTAGCTTTAATGTTTCTCTCATAAGAGTTACAGCTTGATTGTATTTCAAATCTTCAAATATTTTACTTGTTTTCTCACCTCTTAAAATTTTTACAGATTCCTCAAATCCAATGTTAATACCAGTAACAGAAGTTATTCTATTTGCCATTTCCGTTGGAGTCATAAGGCTTACCCATTTAAACCAAAATGTAGGTAATTTTGATTGTGACAATGGCTTAGTAGCAGACTCAAATGCTCCAGTTCTTCCAACCTTAAGACGTTGTTCTCTAGCCAATAAACCTAAATAACCTTCTGCCCATATATGTGGAGCTATTGTAGAAACTACACTTGGAATTGTGACAATTAAATTCTTTAATCCTGCTGTAAAAGCTGAAAGAGCACCCATTATACTATATCTTACACCTGTAGCATAAGCCCCAGTAAAATGATTGAAATAAGAAGATGCATCGCCTTTAATCATTAAGTCAAGATTTTTTTGTGCGTACTTAGCTAAGTCACTTGAACCACCTTCAATTCTTTCCATGTTAGCTTTCCAAGTTTTTGACAAAAGACCTTCACCAAAACCAGAATACTGTGGAAACATTTCAAATGTTGCTAAAAACTTAGACATCCTCATAGAGTATAAATCTATATTTCTTTCAAAGTTTGTTTCAAATAACCTTATATCTGTCCCTGGAATTTTCTCAGGGAAATAATCATTTACCCTATCCTTTAATATACCAGGCTCAGGAAGTCTATCCCTTCCAAAGATTTTTTTATTAGCTATTAAAGCAAGGACTTCTGTATGCTTGTCTTTATCATTAACTATTTCTTCCCATTTTTTTTGCTTTTCCTTGACATTTTTAATATTTTGAGTTTCTTTCTCTGCCATCTTTGTTAATATTTCATATGCCATTGCACTTTGCGCAGATGCACTATTTGGATTCTCATTAAAGAATTTTTCAGCTTTCTCGGAATATGAACGACTCCAGTAGTTTGTAACATACTTTTTATTCCATTTAGCTTTAAACTTTTTTAGTTTTGCTGGCTCTTCTGCGTAAACTATCTCAGCTGTCCTCATAAAAGACTTCCAATAATAATCATATAATTTGCTAATTTGATTACCAGCTTCACCTTCTTTAGTACTCTTTATTGAACCTCGTAAGGTTTTATCAGGTAAAGGAATTGTACCAGTTGTTTTTCTCTCGTACTCTCTAGTTCTAAAATGTACCTTACCTTTAGAATCAACATGGTACATATTTTCAAAAAACTCAGTATCTTTTTCTGTTATTAACTTAGCTTCTTTTTCTTTATGATAAACTTCAGGGTCAATAAATCGCAATCTATCAAGAACTTCTCTTGGAGGAGTAAAAAATTCACCTCTAATTATGCCATATAAAGCCATGTGAGCCCTAGTAACCCTATACCACTTTTCACCAAGATGTCTGTAAGACCTTCTAACATACTCTAGCATTCTAGTTGATAAATCCTTGCCAGGCTTTCCACCTAAACCCTCTAACACCATCCATGGAGCACTTATACTGTGAGCTTTCCATAATGCACGCTGTGCAGGTGTCCATTTACGACTATCAGGTGACATCTCCATTAAAAGTTCTAATGTATTTATTCTAGATTCTTTCTTGTAATCTGGCAATTGCCTTAATAATAAAACATATTTAGATAATTGTTCTACTGTTGCATATTTAGTGCTAATGCTTTTTTTCTTACCAGAACCAGAAGTCATTCCAAGCAATTCTTTTAAAGTAACCTTCTGAGCAACAATATCACCTAAACCCATTCCCTTTTGTCTTTCAAGCCTTGATACCTGATGTTTTAAAGAGAGCCATAAATTTCTTCTTACTAGTCTTTTTTTCTTATTGCCTTTATACTCAACAATAAAACTATTCATAGATTCTATTTCTGATGCTGTAGCTCTTCCAATCTTCTTAGGCATTCCTAGACCTTTAGCAAATCTTTCATATGCATCTTCAATAGCTTCTTTGCCTTTCTTGGTAGAAAGACTTACACCAATCTTATCAGCTATAGTCTTTTTAAGAGCATTTACTCTATCTTCAAGCTGCATTTTACGTGGTTTTGGTAAATCTTCTACGAATTTAGCTTTTGGAATTTTTATATTTGTATCCTTAAGGAGAGAAAGTTGAACATTTCTAACCTTACCACCTATCTCATTGCCAAGTTTATCTACTTCTAATACTTGTACTTTTCCATCTTTTACTTCTGTTAGAACTTTAAAAAACTTACTGCCGAGCTTCTTAATTGATATCTCTCTAACAGGTTTCTTGGTTAATACTTTTAAATCAGATATTGGAATATTTCTAAGCTTTCCACCTATATCTACAACAGCAGTACCAGCACCTATACCCATACCACGTTTCAACCTTACTACTATACCCTTCTTACCTTCCTTGGTTTCTACGCCTTGACCTGGTTGAATTTTAACTGGATATTTTGTACCTGCTTTTAATTTCTCCTTGGGACTAGATTTGACATCAGGCTTTAAAACCCCCTGTTTAAGCTTATTAACATCAACAAGAAGACTTGCTAATAATTTTCTCTTATCTGCTATAGACTTATCAGAAAGATTTTGATATTTAAGAGTCAATTTATGGGCACTACCAAGTTTCTGTTCTACGAACTTTCTATTAAGCCTTATTATTTTATTTATCTGATTCTCGTTAATGGATTTTGCAAACCTATTAAAGAATTTACCAGCTAATTCCCAATTACCTTCCTTGGATTGCTTCTCACCTATATCCCTGTCATTCTTACTTGGTTTTCTTTTTAATTCTTGCTTTATCTTTAATGCTTCTTGAAGAGCATCTATACTAGATTTTAATTTCTCTCTCTTTGATTCTAATTTCTCTATCTCTTTCTTATCTTTGGTTTTTTTAATCTTTGAATTAAGAAGATTACGCTGTGCAGATAAATCTAATCTCTTATCAGATATTTCCTTTTCTGATAGTTTTAAACTGTCCCTTGTTAACTTTCGTGCACCCTCTTTTATCTTTTGTTCTGCTGTTGCTTTCTTTTTAATTTCTTTTACTTTGCCTAATTCAATCTTTTCCTTGCCTTCTTTTTCTAAATTTCTTGCAATTTGCGAAGAAGGTTTACCCCTAGTATTAAGATTATTACTTACAGCTCTTTCTGATGCTTCTATTACTTCTGGAGTTAAAAGTTTACTAATTTTCTTAGCTTCTTTTTCTATAGTAGATATATCAAACTCAGCTATCTCAGAACTTTTTTTAATCTTATCTATCAATGGTAATATATCATTCTCAAGAGATTCTTTTGCTCTTCTTACTCTTCCACCTTGTAGATGATTATTCAAAATTTCACGAGCTGCTATAAGAATATTAAAGTCAGCCTCAATACTTGCACCCTGAGAATACTCTAATTGCTCTTTTAATTGTTTTACCTTCTCAGCAACTATACCACCATGAGATTCTATTCTTTCTATTGCATCTTTTAGCGTACTAGAATCATCAGCTGAAAGTTTAAACTTGAAAAGTTCTTGTTTCTTTTTTGCTATACGTTTATTTAAACTACCTACACCACCATGTATCATAGACATAGCTGTGAATAACATAAAATCATGCTTGTATTGTTCTAAGCTTGGCATATCACCATCAGAAAGAGGGCCAAGAGTACCAAATGTAAGTGCCTTAACTCCAATCTCAACTGGCTTTGATATCCCAAGACCTTTCCATACCTTCTTATCTACTACATCTTTAGAGAATAATTCTTTAAGTACGTTTTTAGTTCCAGACTCTGAAGCAGAAACGCCTCTAGCTTGTAAAAATTTTCCACCTATAACCCCAGTAACACCTCCAAGAAATAACCCTTGTAATCCTCTTTTACCTGCTTTATACCAATCTATATCATCAAGATTACCTTTTGTTTGCCAATCTTCAGAAATACTTGTTGCAATATTAAATGCCCCTAATGCACCTGCTTCTTTTGCTGACATAGTTTTAAGTAAATAACCCTTATCAGGAGCTTTAAGCAATAGAGGAGCTCTCTTGCCTTTCTTCTTTAGCATCTTAGAAGAAACTCTAGCTCCAAATGTAGTAAACCCATCTTGAGTCATGGCACGTTTTACAACTTTTCTAGCTTCACTTTCTGTTATTTTCTTACCCATAACAGACCTTACCATGCCTTTTTCTGCATAATTAAGCAACCTTTTAGTTCCAAGTTTCACTAAAGATTGCTTAGCTAGAGCTCCACCAATACCACCACCTGCAATAAATGTAAGCATATCAAGTGGCATAAAGAATGATGCTACTGTTGATAAAAAACTCTCTGTATTACTTAAACTATTTGCATCTAAATCGAATGGCTTCTCTCCAGTAAGTGCTTGAGCAGCAACTCCAGTAAGAGACGTATTCCAGGCATGTTTAAGGAAGTCAAAGGATGAATCACCTATTGGAATAGGGAATACACCAGTAACAGGGAATGGTACCCAAGCTGTTTTCACAGCAAATCTACCAGGAGCAGTGCCTATATTAGCTAAACTCTTAATAAAAGAATCGTCTTCACCTATAGTTTCTGCGTAAGGTTCTACTGTTGCGGGGTCTAATTTATATCTTGCTACACCAAAGTCGTATAGCCACTCGTCATCTTTGTTAGAGTACTGTGGAAACTCTCTTTTTGCTCTTGATATTATTGAAGAGGAACGTACTTGCATGCATTACTTTGGTAATATATTATCATCATATTTAAGAATTTTACTTGGAATCTCCTGTTTTAAATAATCACGAAAAGTCCTACTTTCTGCGTAATCCCAATCAGCATAATTATTATATGCCCTCCACAAAGCACTATGAAACCTGTTAGTATTTGCAATTTTTTTAGAAACTCCAGCCTCTTTTTCAACTTCACTATAAAGGTTTCTATAGCTTTTTAACTCCTTGCTTCCTTTCATTGGAAACTCAGTCTTTAAACTAGCAAGTCTATCTTTACGCTTCCGTAATACAGACTTTGATTTCCCAAGGTCTTCCATCTGTTTCGATGTAAGTCCACCTTGGCCAGCAATAGTATTTCTTTTAGCATCAGGTATCTCTTCAGCTTTTACATTTACAATATCGTCTCTAAGCTTTTTACTTACCTTTATTATAGATGAATCTCTTTCTTTCCCTTCATGTGTAAAGTCAGGCTTTTTATTCCTTAGATAATCATCAATTTGTGGCTGCATTTTTTCAGGATTACTATACAATGTTTTGTAAAATTTTTCGTCATTTATAATCTCTTCATAAATAAAAGCTGCATTATTATCACCATCCCATATATCCTCAGCTATAGAAATCATTTCTAATGGCTCATAAACTGTCTTCCAAAACAAGTTATTCTCTGAACCCTCTGGAAAATGCTTAAGCAATTCATCTCTTATCCAATTAGCTGTTTCTGCATGTTTATTCATAGTTTGTGCAAACTCCCCAAATTCAGACATATCATACCACTTTGTACCTGCTGGAGTATCTTGCATAACCTCAATCCTATTATCATCTACAATCTTTTGTAACTCGTTGTATTCCTTAACCTTCTCATGATACGCAGTCTGAAGTTCTTCCCTACTAGGCGCAATAGGACCAAATGCAACTATACCTGTAGCCTCTGATTTACTAATTTCACCAGGAGAATCAGAGTCTCTCATATATCCTGACAATACTTGCCAAGGAGTTGCTTTTTCCTTCATTTGCTCTAATTGTGCTTGAAGACCCTGTAAACTATGTTCATTTACAAATCTCTCAAATTCATTGTATCTATCTACACGCCTATCTACCTCTGCCTTCCCAAGTCCAGTTAAGTCTGATTTATTAGTTGGGGCATCCCAAAATTTTGTGCTTAATCCTGTTTCTTTATTATGTAAGTAGTCTCTAGCAGTTTTACCAATTGTATTTTGAACATCTGCATGTTTTTTAAGCTCTGGTAATATTTTTTCTTGTATCTTGTCACCAAATTCATATCCATCTAAAGCCTCTGTAAACATTCTATGTTGAGTTGAGTCTGTTAAATTTGGATATAGCTGAAACATTGTTCTTAAAAATTCATTATCACCATGAAACCTAGCCTCTCCTGCTTCACTACCTATATCACTAAGCTCTTTTATAATATTTAAAATATCATCAGGAGCTGAATACCAAGGACTTACTTGTGGTTTATATTCTATAGTCATTATTCAAAATACTTAGCTTTTTCGTCTAAGCCACCAATACTTCTCATTAAATTTGATATTAAATCTTGTTGATAACTTTTAACTCCACCAGTAAAACCCTGTTGGATTTCTGAAGCCTTATCTCCATATCCCTTTAATATACTCCCTAGATTAGTTAAACGAGACATACCACCAAGACCACCTTTGCCTAAAGCTCTTCTACCTTCTTGAATCTTTGTACCTGCAGATTCTCTTAATCCAGACAACTTAGTCTTGTATCCTTCTAACATATCTTTTAACTTATTCTGATATCCTCCACTAGCTCCAAGCGTTGGAAGTCCTTCTAAAAAGTGTTGTGGGCTTTTCATACCAAACATTTGATTTAAAAAATGCCTAAACTCAAGAGGGTCACCAGTAATCTCTTCAAGCTCTCTAAATGTAGGGTCTACACCTCTTTCTTTAAATCTTGTATATTCACCTATTTCTTGCCCACTCTCTTCATACTCAACTTTTTCTGTACTTGGAATAAAATAACTTGGAAGCTTAACCCAGCTAGAATCTATATCACTAAAGAACCTAGGCACTTCACCTATTTTTTTTACTTTTTCAGGACTTGATGGGTCATATTCATATGTACGTATTTTTGCACCAGTTGTAGTATAATAAGTTACACCTTCTTCTAACTGTGTATCGCCTGCATAATAATTTTCTGGCATAATCTAATCCTTCCTAGTTTAGCTAATAATTATATGGCCCAAAGTATTCTGGTGCATCCTTTGCTTTACTTAGATTACCAAATAATGATGACATATCAATTCCACCAGCTTGCCCTAATAATTCCTTTAAATAATCTGTGCCTCCTGCAAGAGAAGACATTATTAATGGGTCTGACACAGCTTTAGTCCATTGTGAATAGTCAAACTGCTTCTGAACACCCTCTACATCTCTATTAAATTCGTCAACTTCATCTTGTATATTTTTAAACTTAGATTTCTCATCTATTTTTTTAGGTTTAATGCCAAACATTCTTTCTGTCACCTCACTAGTCCCTCTATGTAATAACATAGATGAAAGTAATTCTGCAACCAATGAAGCTTGCCCAAGACCTGGTATAAAAGAAGTTAAAAGCTTAGCACCACCTTTCTTTCCAACCATAGATAAAAGCTTTGGTAAAGCATTATGCATGAAACCAGCCATACCTCCAACTGGTTTATTAGCTCTTTTAGCTGCTGACTCTATTCTCTGTCTATCAGATGCTTCACTAAACCCAAGTACTAAATCTTCCCACATAATATTCCTTTCTTTCTGATGTAGAATCTATCATTTAAATATAATATATTTTATAGACAATTAACAAGAGTTATTAATCATGTCCAATAAACTCAACTGAAACCTTTAATACTGCAGATGTGCTTGGATTTGTATCTCCATTACTAGTACCTCCCATAACTGCATAAACATATTTATCTGCAGCTCCAAATGCTATATCAGGTCTTGATAAATAAGATTGCTTAAGTATACCTCCAGATGCTAATATTTTTGCATCAATATCTACTGCACTTGCTGAACTACCACTCTGTGTAGTTGCCTCTCCTGCTCCTAATATCTCAACAGCACCTGTTAAATCCTCTCCATCTGCTCTACTTGTATCTGTTCCAACATACAATGCTAGATTATATGTACTTTTATTTGATAATTTCGTTACTATACATCCAACACTTTTAATAACACTATATGCAGGTATCTTAAATGCTGGAGTTGTATGTGCTACATTTGCATCTGTAGCATCTGATAAAGCACAAGTTATTGTAGCAGTTCTAACTCTTGTTTTTGCATAATTAATACTAACATTCTTGCCTATAGCTACACCACCAGCTCTTGCAAGTTTTTCTATTTGTTCTGATGCTTTGTCAAGTTTAACACCACGCCATCTATTTTGATATTTAATATAGAATACAATACCATCAGCAGTAGAACGAACAGTAGTATCACCATTACTTCCTTCTGTATCTATTGGATTTCCAAACTTTAATCTAGGTCTAGTAGCTTTTTTATGTCTTAATAATCTTGATAAATCTCTTGGTGGCATTATTTTACTGATTTCATTCTATAGACTATTGATATATCATTTATCTCAAATCCTTTAGGGACTGTGCCATTAGCTTTAAATAAGAACTGAATTGAATATATATTGTTAATTGAAGTACCTGGCTTAAGTATAGCAGTTAACCAATCTGGACTAGCATTTCCGCTATCATCTATAAGCCCATTACCACCATAGTTACCACCTAAAGTAGTGCTAAATTCAGTCCAATCACTAGTAATAGTTCCATGGTCTATTGTATCATGATTAATTGAATAAAAAACCTGAACATAAGAATCTCCATATGTAGGAACGCCAGTTCCAGTATAAGTATCATTATGAGATTTAAATGTTACATACATTTTGTATATCTTCTTTCTCTGCGATGAAGACCCAAAATCAAAAACCTTTGTTCTATACTCAAGCTTTGTTGATGTTTGTGGCATATCATCCCAAGAAAATACATCTACATTAGTACCATTATCAGTAGTACCACCTGCATCTTTTGCAAGTATAAGACCTTTATGTGGCAACATATAGCTATAAACAAAGTTGCTCAAATCATAGCCTACATTATTGCTTCCATAAGCTATACCCCTGTAAGATATAGAACCTGTACTTAAATCATAAATAAATACATCAGTATCAGGGTCTACAAATTCAACTGATGCATTAGTAGTATTACTATTATTTGTAACTACAAAGCAATCATCTGCTGTAACGCTTTTTCCCTTAGCTGCTGAAAGTTTAGAATCACTTGTATCATCTGTATTGACAACTTGGAATATATCACCATAACTTGGAATAGTGTTAGAATTAGCAGCATATATAGTTCCACTTCGTATTTCAACCTGCAAGCTAGCACTTACATTTATATCTACTTTAGTTGCAACATCTATTGACCTACTATTCCTTACTACTATAATCTTATTATTAACTTCATCATATCCTATTGCTGGTTTTAAATGTTTAAAATGAAATCCTGCATATTTACCATGAGTAATAAAAGACCAAGGTTCACGTTTACCTGCTGTTAAAGTAGTTATTTCACCTTTACCTGAGTATAAATGAACACCAGACTCATTAACAAAAGCAACACCTTTTTGAGTTTTTGTTACTTGATTAGGGCATTCAACGCCATACGATGGTAATATTTCTTCTAAAATTTCACTATCTTCTGATGCATTAAGTATATACAAAGAATGTTTTTTGAATACAAGAATCCTATCACCAAAAGATTCAAGAACTGTAATTGAATCCCCATCAGAAGGAACTACCTCAATAGTATGAGATTCAGGATAAGTATCATAATATCCCTTACCATCATAACCTATTGCAGCAAATGGAGGTGATTTTATAATTCTATCAGGATAAGTTGCACCATTCTGTTCTATATTACCTATATAACATCTTCCATTAAGTATAGTAGAAGATTTGTAATTTGCAGATAAAGTTTCATTAGGGCTATATCCATTAATTGCCTTATAACTAAGCAATGGTAACCTTGAAAATGATATACCAGCAGAAGAAGTAATAGCCTGACTGCTTAACCTTGTATGAGTAGTAGATATTTTAGATGCTATTAAATCATATTCAGTTTCATCTTTAGCTGGAATAGTAAAAACACCTTTTCTAAAATCAACATCTATAAATAATAACCATTCATCCTTGCTTTCAACATCTGATATATTTTTCATATATATTCTAAATCCATTTATACGAGGATTCCAAGTATGAGCACCAGTACTAACTGTTATATCGCCCTCACCAGCTACAGCATGAGTAAATGCAAAAAATAATGCAGGTATAGTAACAAATGATGTCATATCTATAAATGTTGAGGAACTAAATACTGTATTTCCAGTTCCATTATTATTGGTATCTTTATATCCTAATGCTATTTTAGACTCTTGTCCACCTTCATACACATATGATATACCAAAGTTCCATTTCTTCTTTAATTCCTCTGGCATAGAGAGTTGTTTTAACCTTACTGTTCCACCACCAGTTGCATCATCATCTTCGCCTGTTTCTCCAGATGGAAAATCATCAATAACATCCTCTTCATTTATAGTTATTGTAGTATGCCCATCTCCATCAGTTCCAACTGCTTGAACTAAAAATGTCCCATCATTACTAGTAGTACCAGATATAACTATTTCAGAACCAGCAACAATTTCGCTTTCAGTAGTCATTAAATAAATTAAGGAAGTCGTATCTGAATACTGATTATCAATAAAATCTATTTCAAACGTATCCTCAGATGATTCTTCTATATATAAAACAACTTTCTCTTGAACTGCATCTTCATCTCCAAGTTCATTATCTCCCATATCCCCATCTATAGCAGTTCCAACGGAAAGACAATTTGCACCAGAAGTAGGTGTAGTTGGTGATTGTGCATCTTCATGCCACATCTTTAAAAAAGGATTTTGTGCTGTATTAGTAAAAAGCTCTTTATGTATATGTCCAAACCACTTACTTGCTACACTATTAGAGAATTTACCATCGCAGAATCTTAAAGCACCATCTGCGAAAAAGAATGTTATTTCGTGTGATGTTTTATTCCCTAAACTACCTATAATATCTGAATTTAATATAATATCTCCACTAGCACTAGCACTAGCAGCTGTCTTTCCATCTACAATGCCTATCTGGAGGTGACTCGCACCAGGGTCATAGTGAGCTAATGCAAGAAAATCTGTATCAACTCTGTATGGTGGAGTAGCTAATGCACTTGCACTGGCTAACATATTATAATCATGTCTAAATGCAAATAATCCATACCCAGGCTCTATATGACAATCATTACTAGTATCAGAATTAAATATACTACCAATTGGCTCATCAGCAGCACCAGCACTACCTGCAAGTCTTATTCTTCCTATTTTATCAAAAGATACATCAAATGCTTTAGCAGATTCATTTTCACCTAAATCTTTAGGGTCTTTAACTGCATTCTCACCACCTTCAAACTTCTCTATTTTAAGTATCTGTTTAGGCACTATTTCTTTCTTCTTTTACTCTTCTTCTTTGTAGGTGGTCTACCCTTCTTTTTACCATATGTTCCTTTTCCGTAAGGCATAATATTACTCCTTTATTTCTTAAGTATAACACCTTTTACAACAGCCTCAACTGTTTCGTAAATAGCAGATATATATTTCTCTTCTGTCTTTTCACTAATAAAAGGTATATCAATGTTATCGTTTAATGCATCTACTATCTTCTTTTGCATCTTATCGTTAAAAATGTAATCAGCAACCATTTCCTGTAAATTCATTTCTTACTTTCTCCTTTATTTTTACTTATTATATGTTCATGTTCCACCTCACAATAAGATGGACAACTATAATTTGAATTGTCTGGGTTAGACATATACTCCAATGCATAGTGAAGTCCCACAGCTAAGACTAATATAGCAATAGTTCCCCACACTAATCATCATCCCACCTAGATAAATCTAATTTCTTTAATGGCTTTTCTATTATATGTGTCTTTAATTGGTCGTTCTGTATACTCACTTTATTCCCACTATCTATATGATGTTTACCATTCTTTGTTACAGTATAGAAAAAAAAGGTAGTCTTCCAGAGCCCAACACGTATAACACGAGCAGGTCGTCCATCAAAGATAACCACATCATCTGTATCAATGGAGTTTCCAATGAAAACTTTAAGACCTTCGACTGCAGATTCGATGGTAGACTTGAATAAAAATAAAGCCCCACCAGCAAGAAACATCCAGCCATATTTCCCCAGTAATT